>CEPL01063194.1_pt1 | contig 134954 bp, 131 predicted proteins | sample 530541 | NCBI WGS metagenome assembly CEPL01 (sample SAMEA2620339, study PRJEB7988) | marine metagenome | biome: marine biome (ENVO:00000447); feature: surface water layer (ENVO:00002042); material: "saline water (ENVO:00002010), including plankton (ENVO:xxxxxxxx)" | depth 5 m
AAATGTTCCACTTCTAAATCCTTGTGTAAAGCTAGCATAGATATTTATATCCTCATTAAGCGCATGAGTAATTGCAACTTTAGGTGTCGTATCATCGAACGTACCACCTACAGATAAGCCAGAGGAAGGACCAGAACATGAACTGAAATCTTTTTCACATGAGCCGATGGCGTTGAATATTACATCTTTGCTTTCTTCTGTCCATCTAGCACCAAGAGTAATTTTAGTTTTATCAGTAATTAAGTAATCCAATTCAGCAAAAATACCAATACTGTCATGTGAAAGCTCCACTACACCAGCGATATCAGCAACACCAAAATCCCTTCTTTCGCCAACAAACATTTCTTGATCAAAATAACTTATGCCTACTACATAATCGATATTATCAGAGTTTGATCCTGCATATCTTAATTCAAATGTTTGTTGTTCTTGTTCTTCATGATTATCTGGAAAATGGAACAAAGTTATTGGTGATCCATCAAAATCAGTACTTGAGTCATAAGTTAATTCTCGATATGAAGCAATACCGGTTAAAATTCCTGTATCCATTTGTAAATTAAATTCACCAACAAAAGTATCAATTTCAAGGTCATTTCCACCCATTAAATTATGATTTATCTCATATCTATCTTCTGGAGGAGTATAGCCAAATAGTTGAGTCCTTCTTAGAGAATTAGTATTTACAAAATTTCTACTGTCGGCTGTACCACTTTTGTCAGAGAGAAATTCTCCAATTAAGGTAATATCAAGATTTTCATTAGGTTCAATCAACAACATTGGCCTAATAATTGTAAGATCTACATCAGGTTTTGTTCCTGATTCACCAAAACCAGTTTCATCGTACCCTCTAGCAACTGCACCAGCTGTTGGTATCATTGTACCGCCATTATTATCTTTCCAATATCCATCTCTTTCCCGCGACATAACTGCTATTTTACCTGATATAGTATCGCTTATAGGTCCTTCAACACTCAAAGATAAATCTCTTCTACTATAATCACCGACGGTAACATCTGCTTTCATTCCAAATTCACCTGTAGGTCTTTTTGTACGAACTACTACTGCACCACCAGTTACATTTCTACCCAAAAGTGTACCCTGCGGACCTCTTAATATTTCAATTGATTCTCTATCAAACATATCTAGATTGGCACCAACTGGAAACCCTAGATAAACACCATCAACGATAACGCCTACTGCTGGATCAAGCGATCTAGTTGTTCCGCTTATTCCAATACCACGAATTAAGAAATTTGGTGTACTGGCAAAAGTAGCCGAAGGATGAAGTGTTGCATTTGGAACCATTCTCCCGATGTCGGTTAAATCTACTGATTCAGACTCTAAAATTAGCTGTTCACTTATTGCTGTAACACTAACAGGTAAGTCTTGAGCAGCAATTGCATTTGCTCTTTTTTGCGAAGTTACAACAATTTCTTCGATATTACTTAACTGACTTGAAGCCTCTTGAGTATAGGCAACTGACTTAAAATTTAAAATAAATACAAAAGTTAATAAAAAAATTGTAAAAGTTTTTTTCATGACCAAAAATAATCTCCCCTATTTATCAGTTATTTATAATATATTTTCTAAAATTAAATTAATCAATTAATAAAAAATAAGAAAAATGATTTTTTTACGTTAATAAAATTATTTCAGTTCTTAAATTTAAAGATTAAAATCAATCTATTTTTTAAGATTAATTTATCTATGATAAAATTTGGGTGCTATATTTCTTTTTGGTATCACTGCCAAAGTCTCATCGACTTCCCTGTAAAAAGATTTTGCAAAATATTTATCTTCAAAGATAATAATATTACTTAATAATTTTTTCTCGAATCTACCTTTAAAAAAATTATCGGGATTTAAAAACCAGTATTCAATAATAGTATCCCAACAATCGTAAAATTTTTCTCTTCTTTTAATACCTCTTTCACTAAAACATTCTGCATCAGCTTTAAAAAAATTGGTCATTACATCAAGTGATGTTCTATGATTAATAATTAGACCTTTTAAACCTTTAATATCGGCAAAAATTGAACAATATTTTCCTTTTAAGTATGAATTATATAAAAGAGGATCAAGCTCATTCTTTTTTTTAATAAATTGAATAATTTTGAATAACTTTTTTTCTGGCCGCATAACTGGTGAGATTATAGTTTCATCAACATTAAACTGAAAAGGGGAACCTGAGTATAAATAATTAAAATCATCTCCTACCTTAGCTACCATATGATCCAGCTCTAATCCCCTAGGTCCAGCTTTATCAAGAGTAGCTTGCTTTGCATTAATATAATCGTGATAGTCATCAAACATTAACTGACCAAAACCATTCCATTGGGTATCAAAGTTTTTGGGTTCATTTATAGATATTTCTCTAATTATTTCAGAGTTTTTATAATCGTCAATAAGATCTCTATTAGATCTCACATTTAAAATATATCCCCTAATATTTTTTAACCTTCTTCCAAAAGAGTTATGATAACCAACATGACCAGCTCTGTATTCATCATGAGATAAATTATTATTTTTTTTTACAAAACCAAATACTTTAAACATTATCTACCTAAAATAATAATCTGGAGAGGGATCCCGGTTAGGTAAAACAATTAAATTCTCATCAACCTCGACGTACCATAAAGATGAAAAAAGTTTTTCTTGTAATTCGTTAAAACCTTTTTCTTTTGAAAGTTTCAAGACCCCATTTATAAAGTCTTCTGAATTATTAACATAAATTTCAGTTACTCCATCCCATAATTCTGCAAAAAATTTTCTTTCTTTTTTTCCTTCTTCAGAAAAACACCAAGCATTTTTTTGAAAAAATTCTTTAACAGCAGCATCAATATTTTCATCACGGAAATTGACTGTTAAGCCAATAATATTTGGAATATCTAAAAATAATTTATTATAAGAGTTTAAAAATTCATTTTTAAATTCTTTATCGACCAATAAAGAATTTTTTTTAAAAAATTGAATTATTTTACAAATTTTTTTTTCTGGTCTAAAGACAGGTAAAACCTCTGTTTCATTAACTTTTAAATGATTTGATTTAAATTGATCAGATTTATTTTCAACTTTATCAAAGAGAAATGGACCATCTCCTAAGGTCCAGCTTTCATCAATAGATAAGCCATCTTTTGTTGCTCTTGTGGGCTCAGGTGTTGATGCAGAAATCCAATCCTTTTTATTATCAAAATAAACTTCAGGAAAACCATCCCAATAATCAAGAAAATTTTTTGGTTCATTAAAGGTAATAGTTTTGTATTTCTTACCCATTTTTTTTTGTAATGTCTCATTTGACCATATGTTTACTAAATATCCTCTAATATTTTTTAGTCTTCTTGAGTTACAGCAATGAAAACCAACGTGTCCTGCACGATATTCATCATGAGTCAGTAATGATCTATTTCTTTTTAAAAAAGCAAAGACTTTAAACAATTCATTTACCTTAATTTAATTAATTAAGAATATATTATAAGTTTATTTTATTATTAAACTAAATATTATTTAATTTATAATATTTTATATTTTAGAGGGAAAAATGATTGAAAAAAAATTTAACTTTAATTCTGGTTCTTTGGAAGCCATACTTCTTTATCAGTCTCGTGAAGAAATTGAATATTTAAGAAGATTATATGGAAAAGCTACAGACTTAATAGGTATATCTAACAATAAAAAACTAAGAAAAGAAGGTATAAATATATATAAGAAAATATTTAGTTCCGATGCTAAAATTAGCGCTGGTGCTGAGAAAATATTAAAAGCTAAAGGACCTAATGGTTGGTCAAAAGTGGTAATCAATGCCCTCGAAAAATATAATAGTACTCAACATTTAATAGGGACTCAAGTTGTCGAATTTTCTAAATTCAATATTAAAAATAATAGAATAATTTCTGGAGAAGCTAATATGACAAGCTATCTTCAGGCCTGGCATACATGGCAGGATAACAGATTAAGAGTTGTCATGGGTACTTATTATGACAAAGTTAGGTTTAAACAAAATATTGGATGGCAGATATACGAAATGCACTTAGAACATACTAGTACTGATCATAGAATGGTAGGAAAAACATTTGATTAATAAAAGTCAGGTAGAGGATTGGCCATCAGAAACGAAGGGTTGGTATGTAACATTTATTTTTCTTTTTGCATTTATATTTTCCCTTATAGATCGTCAAATTCTTAATTTATTAGTAATTCCAATACAGAATGATTTATTGTTAAGTGATACACAAATAAGCTTATTGCAAGGGTTTGCTTTTGTAATTACATACGTTTTATTAAGTGTACCTATTGGACGTTTAGTAGATAAGTTTAATAGAATTAAAATAATGATTTCTGGAGTTGTTATATGGTCTATAACAACATTTACGTGTGGTTTATCGAGAAATTTTTATGAACTTTTATTCGCGAGAATGGGAGTTGGAGCAGGAGAAGCAGCTCTTTCGCCTGCAGCATGGTCCGTTCTTGCAGATTATTTTAGGCCTGAAAGACTTTCATTTCCAATAAGTATTTATCTTATGGGTCCATATTTGGGTGCTGGTTTAGCTATGATTTTAGGTGCGTATGTTTTAGATCTTACATCTGGTCGTGAAGCAATATATATACCTTTAATTGGGAGTCTGGCTCCATGGCAAATTACTTTTATAATTGTCTCTCTGCCAGGTATAATTATTACTGGTTTACTCTTAACAGTGAAGGAACCAAAACGTAAAAATATTAAATCTAACTCAGAAAAAATACCAAACTGGTCAGAAGTAATTTCATTTATGCTTTTAAATAAAAGAATATATACTTCACTTCATATAGCTACGCCCTTTTTAGTAATTATGCTTTACGGTCTACAGGCATGGTCTCCTACAATTTTAGTAAGAGTTTATGATTGGGAGCTCTCTAATGCTGGAAGAGTTTATGGCCTTATTGCATTATTCTTTGGTTCTACAGGGGTAATTTGTGGTCCTTTACTATCTAAAGTTTTAAAAAATTTATCTATTAGCTCATCTGGTTTAAAAGTATGTGTTTTAGGTGTTTCCTTAGCTGGAATATCAATATCTCTATTACCTTTTCAAAATGACTCCTTTTATGCGCTTATTTGTATAGCTATAGCAAGCTTTTGCATTCCATTACCGCTCGCATTGGTAACTACAATTATGCAAGAGGTTACCCCAAACCCTATGAGAGGTGTTGTAAATGGAATGTATGTAGTCTCAACAAATGTAATAGGCTTAGCTATTGGACCATTTTTAGTGGCTTTTGGAACTGACTATATTTTTAACGATCCAAATTTAATTGCTTATTCTCTCAGCTTGGTTGCAGTTATAGTTGCTCCAATTGGAAGTATTCTATTTTGTATTGGAATAAAAGAATATAGAGAAAAATTTGAAGCATTCTAATTTAAATTTATTGTTTATGGCGGAGAGAGTGGGATTCGAACCCACGATACGATTGCTCGTATACTCCCTTAGCAGGGGAGCGCCTTCGACCACTCGGCCACCTCTCCAATTAATATCGACAAAATGCCAATTTTACATCACTGTGTAAAGTATTTAGTGTATAATATAAAATAAAGGAATAATTTAAAATGAATAATGATTTAACCGATGAACAAAAAAACATTCTTTATAATTCTGGAACAGAAATGCCTGGAACGAGTGATCTACTTTATGAAAAAAGATCTGGGACATATGTAACTGCCGATAAGGGTTTACCTGTTTTTAGATCCGAAACAAAATTCGAGTCAGGAAGTGGATGGCCAAGTTTTTATGACGTCATTGAGGAGAATATTATTCTTAAAAAAGATACATCCCATGGAATGATAAGGGAAGAAATTCTGTCAAAAGAAGGTGAGCATTTAGGACATGTTTTTAAAGACGGACCAAAACCAACTGGTTTAAGATATTGTATAAATGGTTTAGCCTTAAAATTTATTCCTGACGAAAACGATTAATCATAATTTACATTCAGTATATAACTACATACAATTGGGCATAAAGCTATTGATAGACCACTAAGGCCCGCCAGAATTAACACTTGTCTCATAAATAAATCCTCAAACCCAATATACATTAAAGATGAAATTGCCCCTGATCCAAAAATTAATATTGGTATAAAAAACGGAAAAATTATAAGAGGAATAAGTAAGTTATGTTGTTTTAAAGATAAAGTTAGAGAAGAACCTAAAATACCAATAAAACTTAAAAAAGGGGTTCCTAGAATAAGAGAAAAAATTAAATAAATTAGTAGGTTAGGAGGAAAATCTAAGAATATACTTAAAATTGGTGTAACAATAATTAAAGGTAAAAAATTAGAAATCCAATGAACTAATGCCTTTATAAAACATATCTCTACAATAGATAAAGGACCTATTTTAAATAGATCAAGTGTTCCATCGTTAAAGTCTTCGTAAAAAATATTATTTAAAGAAAGTAAAGATGTTAATATAATTGAAACCCATACTAAACCAGGGGCTATAGATGATATAAAGCCTTTATTTGGTCCTACTCCTATTGGTAATAAAATTATAGAAATTGAAAAAAATGCTAAAGATAAAATATAACTTCCCTTAAGGTTAAAAGACCCCTTTATTTCTTTATAAAATAACAATTTTAAATTTTTCATTCTATTTATCCATATTTATATGAAAATCATATTTTTTTAAAAAATCATTATGTGATGATATTACAGCTATTCCTCCGAATTTATTATGTTCATCAATTAACTCTTTTAAGAGAAAAACTCCCTCTTTGTCTAAGGATGATAAAGGCTCGTCAAGCAGCCAAATTGATTTTTTTGAAACCAATAATCTAGAAATTGCTAGTCTTTGTTTCTGACCCTGAGATAAATATTTGCATTTTAGAGATTTATAATTTTTTAAACCAACTCTTTTAAGGACATTTTCGAAATTTTTATAATCATAAATTGAGGACCAAAAAAGCAAATCCTCGTAGGGTGTCACTTCTTCCTTAATACCCAATCTATGACCAAGAATATAGAAATTATCTTCGAGTGAATTCATATTATCATATTCTATTGAACCATAGCTAATTGGTATCAGACCAGCTAAAACTCTAAGAAGAGTAGTTTTTCCAGATCCATTTGAGCCCGAAAGCAAGCATACATCCCCCTCGTTTAAATCGAAAGATATGTCACTGAAAATTTTATTACCAGATCTATAACAAGCTAAATTTGATACATTTAATTTTCTCATATTAGTTATCACTATGCCCTTTTTGATATTTAAAAATTATAAATAAACCCATCATTAAAAATACAAATGGCGCTATCCATAAAAGGAGTGTATTATTTTTAAAAGGTGGCTTCATGATAATGTAATCTCCGTACCTTTCTCTAAAATAATTATAGATACTCTCATCAGTTTCATTATTTAAAACTTTTTTTCTTACGATTTCTCTAAAGTCTTTTGCCAAGGGTGAATTTGACTCGTCAATAGTTTGAGACTCACAAACCAAGCATCTTATATTTTGATTGATATATTTTATTCGACTCTCAATTTGTTCAGTTTCATAAATACTTACATTATCTGAATAAGAATTTATTGGATAAGAAAATAAAAGAATAAATAAAAAAAATAGATATCTAAAGTTTGGCATAAATTTAATTTTACCTAATAAAGATAGTAATCCACCCAAAGAAGTAATCAATGCACCAATCCAAATAAGAGAAACCATAGGTTTAAACCAAATTCTAACCATCCACTCATCCGAATTAATTTTTTCTCCCAAAATTATATAAACATGCGAAAAATATTTTGAATAAATTCCTGCTTCAGTTGTCATTGATTTTTCTACTGGGTAAAATCTTTTTTCAGCACTTAACTTTATAATTCTTCCTGCATTCTCTATAGAAAAACTCGCGGTAGAATTTATATAGTTTGGTCCATTTCCATCTTCAACATTTAAAAATCTAACTTTATAATTTCCAATTTTTAAATTTTCATTTAATGACATAGGTCCTTCATATTGTTTTTGAGAAGATATGGAGATAGAGCAGCCAAGAATTAAAATTCCTAGTCCTGAGTGACCAAAAAAAGAGGAAAAGCTTATTTTTTTTCTTCTATTAATAAATCCATAAACAGAGCTCAAAAGAATCCAAAATGATACAAAAACTCCTATATTTGAGAAAATATTTTGAACATCGAAATAAATATAAAAAATCAAAGTAAGAAATAATGATAATAAGAATAATATAAGAATTTTCGTATACTCAAAATTAGTTTTAAGTTTTCCCCAAGGAAGGAATATCGCCATCGATGCTAAAATTGTAAATAAAAAAATTATTGGTATTACAGTAATTGTGTAAAAAGGAGGTCCTACTGATATTCTATCTCCAGAAAATATTTCAAGTATCATTGGATATATTGTTCCAATGAAGATAGTCAAAGCTGAAACAATTAACAGCAAATTATTAATAATCAGAAAAAAATCTTTACTAAGAAGATTATATTTAGCCAACTGATTAGTTTTAATGGGCTTAATTGCAAAAACAAATAAACTTCCTACTATATATATGGCAATTAAAGATAAAATAAATATTCCTCTATCAGGATCATTTGCAAAAGCGTGAACTGAAGTTAGCAGTCCTGATCTGACAATAAATGTTCCAACCATAGATAATGCAAATCCCAAAATTGATAATAATATGCACCAATTTACTAATATACCTCTTTTTTCCATTACTATAATTGAGTGCATTAGAGCTGTTGCAACTATCCAAGGTATAAGAGAGGCATTCTCTACAGGGTCCCAAAACCAGAAACCGCCCCAACCTAACTCATAGTATGCCCAATAAGAACCTAAGGTGATACCTATTGACAGGAAAATCCAAGATACGATAACCCATGGTTTTGTTTTTGTTGCCCAATCTTTATCAAAACTCTCATTAAAAAGTCCTGCTAATGCAAAAGACCAAACAATTGATAGACCAACATATCCTAGATATAAAAAAGGTGGATGAAATGCTAATCCAGGATCTTGTAATAGAGGGTTTAAACCAATACCCTCCTCTGGAATTGGAAATAATTTTTCAAATGGATTTGATTTAAATTTTAAAAAAACAATAAAACCAAAACATAAAATACCCTGAAACATTAAAATTTTAGTTTTAAAATCTGATGATATTCTTTGAAAATTTAGGGTTACAAAAAAACCATACAAAGACATGACCCAGCACCATAAAAGCATAGATCCTTCATGATTACCCCAAGAGCCAGATATTTTATAAATTAATGGTTTTGATGTATGAGAATTTGACCAAACATTTAATAATGAAAAATCTGATTTTACATAAGCCAGTATTAAAATCATGAAAGAAATACTTAAAAGTACAAAACAAGTAGTTGAAATAGATGAAATTAGATAATTAAGAGTTTTTTTATCAATTTTTTTTCCAAAAAATGGAATAAAAAACTGTAATAATGATAAAATTCCTACAAATAAAATACTAAAATTAGCAAAATTAGTCATATCCGTATGACCCCATCTCAAGAGACTCCGCTACCTCAGGTGGCATATAATTTTCATCATGTTTCGCTAAAACTGCTTCAGCTTCGAAATAAACCTTATCATTTTGAGGAATGTATTCATTTAGATGTTTTAAAGAGTTTTTATTAATTCTTAAAAACCCTTCAGCAATTACACCCTGTCCTTCTTCAAAAAGATCGGGAAGTATGCCTTTGTAGGTAACGAAAATTTCATTGCTATTGTCAGTAATTATAAAAAATACCTGTCTATTACTATCTCTACTAAAACTATCTTCTAAAACCAAACCTCCCAATCTTATAAGAGATCCCTCTACAATTTCATTCTTAGAGACTTTTTCTAGCACCTCAGATGGAGAGTAAAAAAAGATAACATTATCTCTTAACGCATAGGTTATTAAAAAAATTGAAATGGATACAATTAGTAGTAAAGAAATTATTCTATAAACTTTTTTTCTTCTTTTAATCATTTTTATTAATTTCTTTAAGCCTTTTTTTTGAGTCTAAAAGGAGTAGTTTTGACAAAAAAATAAGAAATATTAGGCTTATGAAACAAAAACAATAGGCCGCCAAAATATAAAATGAGTAGTCCTTCATTAGCTTTCCTTGTAAAACTTAATGTTATTAATATTAATCTTTCTTATATTTAATTCAGCTTGAAATCTTAAAATTAAAATATATAGAAAAAGAAATAAAAATGATAAAAACATAACAATTAGAGGAACCAACATATCAATATGAATTGATGGAGCGCTAAGTTTGGATATGCTAGCAGGTTGATGCAGAGTATTCCAGTAGTCTACTGAGAATTTTATAATTGGTAAATTCACGATACCAATAATAGATAATATTGAAGAAAATTTTTCTCCTTTTATAAAGTCTGTAAATGACTTTGAAAAAACAATATATCCAATATAAAAAAAGAAAAGAACTAATACAGATGTTAATCTCGCATCCCAAACCCACCATGTTCCCCACATTGGTTTTCCCCAAATAGAGCCAGTGACTAAACATATTGCCGTAAAAGTTAATCCGATTGGTGCTGCTGCTCTTGCTAAGCAGAATGCTGTAACATGTCCATATACCAAGCCAAAGAAGCTATTTATAGCTAAAAAAGAATAAATTAACATACTTAACCAAGCGGAGGGTGCATGAATATACAAAATTCTCACAGCATTACCTTGCTGATAGTCTATCGGAGAATTAAAAAAAGATAGCCAAAGACCAAATAGTAGAAGGATAAATGAAAAAAATGCAAACCATGGGGACAAAAAAATGGAAATTTTATTTAATTGTCCAGGGATTATAAAAATGTTCTTCATATTCTTTATATTTTCTAAAAAATTAATTTTTTACTTAACTATTATCAATATTAATATAAATGTTTATATCGTATTTGTATTAAATAATTATAAAATATCGTATAGGTAATTTATGGCTAAAAATATAGAAAAATATTTAAATGCTGAGAAGGTAGATATTTCAGAGTGGGAAAAAATTGCCTCTGCTGCTCTTAAAGGCGAAAGTTTAGATAACTTAAACAAAGAAATTGATAATGATATATTAATCAAACCTTTGTATACATCAAGCGATGAGGAAGATGATTATAGTCTTTCTTTAAGAAGAGGCTTAAAAACTGAAATAAATGAGTATATGCCTTGGTACATATGTACAACTGTGGATCATCACAAAGATACTAAGATCCTTAATGGAAGAATTTTAGGAGAACTGGAAAGAGGAAGTAACTCTGTAGAACTATCATACTTTGAAACTAATACATTAAGTAAAGTTTTAAATAATGTAGACTTAACTATTGCCCCTTTTTTTATAAGAAACATAAATTATTCTAAAGAAAATTTATTTAGTTATATCAATTACTTAAGAGAAAATAATAATAAAAACCTTATGGGAGGTTATGAAATTGATCCCTTTGCATCAAACCTATGGCTAGATGAATTTTTAGAAAATAAAAAAAATGGGGATAAAATTAATCATAATGAAATTAAAATAATTCATGATGAAGTAAATGAAGAATTTAAAAATATAAACATTATTAACTATGATGGTAGTTTGTGGAATGAACTAGGAGCAAATTCTTGTGAAGAAATTGAATTAATAGCTCTAAGTTTTTTAGAAATTTATAAAAATTCAAAAAAAGAAAATGAGCTTTTAATCAATATAACTCTAGCATCTGATACTGATTTTTTTAAATCAATATCCAAAATTAGAGCTTCAAGAATAATTTTTAATAATATTTTTAAACATTATCGCTTGAGATGCAACCTGAATATAACATCAAGAACCTCCTATGATATTTTATTTGAGAAAGACCCTTGGGTTAATCAATTAAGAATAACAACAGCTGCACTAGCATCTGCAATAGGAGGATCAAATAGAATAATTTGCAATAATATTACTCATAAACTTGGTCAGGCACCCGATTTTATTAAAAGGTTAACAAGAAATACTCATATAATACTTCAAGAGGAGTCAAGAATATCAAGAGTTCAAGATCCATCAGGTGGTTCTTTCTATATTGAAAAACTTACTAATGATATTGCTAGAACTGCATGGGAAAGTATAAAGGAGAAAGAGAGTAATGGAGGAATATTAAACCTTATTAATTCAAAAGCTTTTAGAAAAAGCCTAAAAAACTCTCGAGATGATTATAAAAATAAAATTTTAGAAAAAAAATTAATTAAGGTTGGAGAAAACTCTTACAAAGATCCAGACTCTAATCCTATAAGTGTAAAACCATTTGAAAATAATAGTATTTAGGAAAGTTCTATGAGAAATATTAAGTCACTGAAAGATATAGATTTGGATTTAAATATATTAGATAACAATAAGTTAAGTAAAAAAAGTAATGTATATGATACACCTGAAGGAATAGAATTAAAATCATTTTATACTAAAAAAGATATTGAAAACCTCAATCATGTAGACTCATTACCAGGTATAGATCCATTCGTTAGAGGTCCTTATCCAACAATGTATACAAATAAACCATGGACCATTAGACAATATGCAGGTTTTTCTACTGCTGAAGAGTCAAATGCATTTTATAGAAAAAATCTTGAAAATGGACAAATGGGGTTATCTATTGCTTTTGATTTGGCTACTCATAGAGGTTACGACTCTGACAATCCAAGAGTTTCAGGTGATGTAGGAATGGCAGGAGTTGCAATAGATTCAATTCTTGATATGAGAGTTCTTTTTAAAGACATTCCCTTAGATAAGATGTCTGTTTCAATGACTATGAATGGAGCTGTAATCCCAATTATGGCCCTTTATATCGTTGCGGCAGAGGAACAGGGTGTTTCAACAGATCAATTAAAAGGAACAATTCAAAATGATATTTTAAAAGAATTTATGGTAAGAAATACATATATATACCCTCCAAAACCCTCAATGAGAATAATTTCAGATATTTTTAGATATACTGCTGAAAATATGCCAAAATTTAATTCAATATCAATATCAGGCTATCATATGCAAGAAGCCGGTGCATCAGCTGATTTAGAGCTAGCATATACAATTGCTGACGGGCTTGAATACATAAAAGCTGGAATTAATGCTGGCTTAGATATTGATGCCTTTGCTCCTCGCCTTTCATTTTTTTGGGCAATTGGTATGGATTACTTTATGGAAATAGCAAAAATGAGGGCCGGACGTTTAATTTGGGCTAATTTAGTAAGAGAATTTAATCCTAAAGATCAAAGATCACTTGCTTTAAGAACTCATTGTCAAACATCTGGATGGTCTTTAACAGCTCAAGACCCTCTTAACAATATAACAAGAACATGTATTGAAGCATTAGCCGCTACTCATGGACATACTCAATCTTTGCATACTAATAGTTTCGATGAAGCTATTGCATTACCGACTGATTTTTCTGCTAGAATTGCTAGAAATACTCAATTGTTTATTCAAAATGAAACAGGCACATGTAATGTTATAGATCCCTGGGGCGGCTCATTTTTTATTGAAAAATTAACCTCAGATCTTGCTGAAAAAGCTCTTGGGCATATTGACGAAATTAACAAATATGGTGGTATGACTGAGGCAATTGAAAAAAACATTCCAAAAATGAGAATTGAAGAGTCAGCTACTAAAGTTCAAGCAAGAATTGACTCGAGTGAGAAAACTGTTGTTGGTGTCAATAAGTTTACTTTATCGGATAACGAAGAGGAAAAAATAGATATTAAAAAAGTAGATAATTCCCAAGTTCTCGCAAATCAAATAGAGAGATTAAAAAAATTAAAATCTGAAAGAAATAATAATGAAGTCAAAGAAAAATTAGAAAAAATTAGGACTGGAATTAAACAAAATAAGAATGTTTTAGAGCTTGCTGTTAATGCTGCAAGAGTAGGTGCAACTGTTGGTGAAATTTCTAATGCAATGGAAGAGGTTTGGGATAGGCATAAAGCTGATGTAACCCTAGTAAAAAATACTTATGCAAATAACTTTTCTTCAGAAAAAATTGATTACATAAGAAAAAGGACCAAAGACTTTGAGGCAAAAGAATATAGAAAGCCTAAGGTATTTATAGCAAAGTTAGGACAAGATGGTCATGATAGAGGTCAAAAAGTAGTTGCAAGCGCCCTTGTTGATATGGGTTTTGACATTGAAGTTGGCTCCTTATTTCAAACACCATCTGAGGTAGCTGAATTAGTTCTAAAAACAGAGTCTGATATTGTTGCAGCCTCCTCTTTAGCCGCTGGTCATTTGACTTTGGTTCCTCAACTAAAAGATGAATTAAATATAAGAGGTCTTGAAAATATTCATATAGTGGTAGGTGGAGTAATACCAAAAGATGATTTTAGCGCACTTTTAGACTCTGGGGCATCAGCAATTTTTGCTACAGGGACTAATATTGTAGATGCTGCAGCCGAATTATTAAATATTTTAGAAATTAAGTAGTTTCTTTATTAATTACTCTTATTAACCCCTCTTGAGCAACAGAAGCCACTAAATTACCAGAGGTATCAAATATACTTCCCCTATTAAAACCTCTTGCTCCTGAAGCAGATGGACTATCTTGACTATAAAGAAGCCACTCATCAGCTTTAAAGGGTCTATGGAACCACATTGCATGATCTAAACTTGCTGATTGAAGGTTAGGACTCATAAAGTTAATACCATGAGGATTTGTGCAAGTATCTAATAATGACATATCTGACATATAAGCAAGAACACATTGATGCAATGAAACATTTTCTGGTAATGAAGATTTTGCCCTAAACCATACTAAATTTTGAGGAATTTTTGGTTGCGGATTCATTAAATCTACTGGATCTATAGGCCTAACCTCTACTGGCCATTCTTTATTGAAAGAATCCTTAAATTCCTCTGGAACATTTTCAATTATTTTTTTCCTTAAATCATGCTCGGATGGAAGATCGTTATAATTTAAAACATCAGGCATAGGATCTTGATGATTTAAACCTTCTTCTTCTATTTGGAATGAAGCTGATAAATTAAAAATTTTCTTACCATGTTGAACAGCAACAACCCTTCTTGAAGTAAACGACCTTCCATCTCTTGCTCTATCAACTTCATAGAGAATTGGAACTTTAGGATCACCTGCTCTAAGAAAATATGCATGAAGAGAATGACAAACTCTGTTTTCAACGGTTCTACTGGCTGCGACTAACGCTTGCCCAATAACTTGACCTCCAAAAACTCTTTGCCATCTATCAGTTGGGCTTCGACCTCTAAAAAGATTTACCTCAATTCTCTCTATATCCAATAAATCAATTAAATCATTTAATCTTTTATTCATTAATTTACCTGGCTCTTTGATTAAAAAGTATAGATTTTGCTTTTTTTGCTTCTTTGGTATTGTCTGCTAAAGACTGCTTTCTTAATTCTTTACCAACAGCAAAGCCTCTCTTAACAGCTGGTCGATTGCCAACTTTTTCTAACCATTTTTTTAGATATGGAAAATCAGATATTTTTTGACCTTGATTTTTCCATGGCTTTACCCAACCCCAACACGCCATGTCAGCAATTGAGTATCTTCCGGCAAGATACTCATTTTTTCTTAATTGCTTATTCATAACACCATAAAGTCTATTTACTTCATCAGTATACCTCTTAACTGCATAGCTAATTTTTTTTGGAGCGTATTGTCTAAAATGATGGGCTTGGCCAGCCATGGGTCCAAGACCACACATTTGCCAATAAATCCATTCATCAACTTTAACCCTATCTCTTTCATTTTTTGGATAAAATTTTCCTGACTTTCGACCAAGGTATTGAAGAATAGCTCCTGACTCAAACACGGAAATCGGTTTACCACCAGGTCCATTAGGATCAATAATCGCTGGCATTCGATTGTTTGGTGAAATCTTTAAAAACTTGGGTTTAAATTGATCACCCTTTCCAATATTTACAGGTTTTAGTACATAAGGAATTTTACACTCTTCTAACATTATAGAGATTTTCCATCCATTTGGCGTAGGCCAATAATATAATTCAATAGGTTTTTTTTGTTTCTTCATTTTTTAACCTTTTTTTAAAAGTTTTTTGCCTAAAATTTCATTTACTGTCTTAGGATTAGCTTTACCTTGTGTCTCTTTCATTACCTGTCCAACAAACCAACCAATTAGGTTTGGTTTTTCTGACAATGCATTAACCTGATCAGGGTTTATTTCTATAATTTTGTCTATGACTGACTCGATTTCGCTTAAATCATTAACTTGCTTCATATTATTTGCATCTACTATAGATGCCGGACTCTCACCTGTATTAAGCATTATTTCAAATACATCTTTTGCAATCCTACCAGTGATGATTTCATTATCAATTAAATTAATTAATTCCCCCAAATCCTCGGCTTTAATAGGGCAATCCTCAATTGTTTTATTAATTTTATTTAAAACTGAGAATAATTCACCTATTACCCAATTACAGACTAGTTTGGGATTACTATTTTCAGCAGCTGCTTCAAAATAGTCAGCAGTTTCTTTCTCTGAAACTAAAATATTTGAGTCGTAGGATGACAAGTCATAATCATCAATAAATCTTTTTTTTCTAATATCTGGAAGCTCTGGTAATGTTTTTTTTATCTCATCAACAAATTCATTAGTAAATGTTAGCGGCAATAAGTCAGGATCAGGAAAATACCTATAATCATGAGAGTCCTCTTTACTTCTCATTGACCTTGTTTGACCTTTTTTTGGATCAAAAAGTCTAGTTTGCTGTTCAATTAAGTCACCCTTCTCTATTAAATTTATTTGTCTTTTTGCTTCATAATCAATGGCTTGTCCAATAAACTTAATTGAGTTTACATTTTTTATTTCACATCGTGTTCCAAGGTCATCTCCCGGCTTTCTAACTGAAACATTTATATCTGCTCTTAAAGAGCCTTCTTCCATATTACCATCACAAGTTTGTAAATATTTCATAATATTTCTTAGTTTTTTAACATAAGCTTGTGCTTCCTCAGGTGATCTCATGTCTGGCATCGATACTATCTCCATTAATGCAACACCTGATCTATTTAGATCTACAAATGAATAACTTGGATGTTGATCATGAAGTGATTTTCCTGCATCTTGCTCTAAATGAAGTCTTTCAATTCCAATATTTTTTGACTCACCATCATCAAGATCAATTGTTATCATTCCATTACCAACGATAGGTTGTTCAAATTGGGAAATTTGATATCCTTGAGGTAAGTCAGGATAAAAATAATTCTTTCTATCAAAAATAGAGAAGTTATTAATTTTAGCATTTAATCCTAATCCCGTTTTTATAGCCTGCTCAACACATACTGAATTAATAACAGGTAACATTCCAGGCATTCCAGCGTCGACAAAGCTTACTTGTGTATTATGATCTGCACCAAAAGATGTTGAAGATCCAGAAAAGAGTTTTGAATTTGAAATTATTTGAGCATGTACTTCGATACCGATCACAATTTCCCAATCACCAGTGTTTCCTCTAACAAAATTATTCATTGAACCCACCATTGATTTTCAATATTTTTAAAATTTGCTGAATCCTCAATAACTTTTGCAAATGAATAAATAGTCTCTTCCTCAAAAGGTTTTCCAATAAGCTGGAGACCCAAAGGTAATCCATTTGAGTCTAAACCCGCAGGAACAGAAATAGCAGGGAGACCAGCAAGATTAACAGGGACTGTAAAAATATCATTTAAATACATTGATAATGGATCGTCCGATTTTTCATTCAAACCAAACGCTGAATTTGGTGTGGAAGGAGTTAATATAACATCAACACTATTAAAGACCTTATTATAATCTTCTGTAATTAAAGACCTTACTTTTTGAGCTTTTAAATAATAAGCATCATAATATCCTGAAGATAAAACATAGGTTCCTATCATAATCCTTCTCTTAACTTCATCTCCAAAGCCTTCAGATCTTGTAGCTCTATACATTTCATTTATATCAGATGAATTTACAGAATGGCCAAACCTTACACCATCATATCTAGCTAAATTTGATGATGCTTCAGCTGGGGCAATTATATAGTAGCAAGGAAGAGCATATTTTGTATTAGGTAGAGAAATATCAATAATTTCTGCTCCTGATTTTTTTAACCATTCTTTTCCTTTATCCCAAATATCTATTATCTCATTGGACATACCTTCTTGAAAAAACTCATTTGGAATACCAACTTTTAAACCCTTAACACTTTTTCCAATTGATTCTTCAAAATTTGGTATTTTTTTTGAGGAACTAGTTGTATCTTTTGGGTCATGACTACACATATTTTTTAATAAAATAGCGTTATCTCTGACATTTCTTGTTATAGGGCCCGCTTGATCTAAAGAAGACGCAAAGGCTATTATACCCCAACGAGAGCATCTACCATAAGTTGGTTTTAATCCTACAGTACCAGTGAATGAAGCTGGTTGCCTAATTGATCCTCCTGTATCTGTTCCAAGAGCTCCAAGACTAATATTTGCAGCTACAGATGCTGATGACCCTCCTGATGAGCCTCCTGGTACTAAATTTTGTTCATTATTATTTCCTTTCCATGGATTTATTACAGGTCCATAAAAACTTGTTTCATTAGAAGAGCCCATCGCAAATTCATCATTATTTAGTTTTCCTAATAATATCGCGCCCTCATTCCATAAATTATTAGTAACTGTAGACTCATAAGGCGGAATAAAATTTGAAAGCATTTTACTCGAGGCAGTAGTTAATACACCTTTAGTACAAAACATATCTTTCACACCTATAGGAATTCCCTCTAAATCTCTATTTGTCCCTTTATTTAACCTTGAATCAGAATTCTCAGCTGATTTAATGGCAATTTCAGGAGTTTCAGTGATAAAAGCGTTTAAAGATCTTGAAGACTCCATTACCGCAATATGATCTAAGACAAGCTCCTTAGAGGTAAAGTCTTTATTTAAAAGACCCTCTCTAGCATCATAAAGACATAATTCGGTTAATTTTTTCATTAATCTATAACCTTGGGTACAAGAAAAAAACCTTCTTCAGAGTTAGGCGCATTCACTGTTATATCTTCTCTATAATTACCGTCATTAATTATATCTTCTCTTTTTTTCATGCCTTTATCATTATCAAAGGATGAAAATGTTGGTGAAACCGTTTCAGTATTAACCTCAGAAAGTTGATCCACCCAATCAATAATTTGACTCAAATCTTCTTGAAATTTTTCGATCTCATCATCTTTGAAGGAAATTTTTGATAGATTGGCTATTTTTACAACGTTATCTTTATCTACTGACATTATTTCTCCTAAATTAAATTCACAAATAGCAAAGTCTCTCTTGCATCGCAACACTAACAATTGATACTTATAAACATGATGATTAATGATTCAAAACAATTTCGAGAAATAATACCATATAAAAGCCCTATTTTAGGCATTGATTTAGGAACAAAGAGAATAGGTATGGCTATTTCTGATATAAATCAAAAAATTGCTTCACCTTTTAAAGTTGAAGAGAATAAAAATTTTTCTGAAATATTAAATATTTTAAAAAAAATTAGAATTGATAGAGATATATGTTCTATTGTTGTTGGTGACCCAATAAATATGGATGGATCAATTGGCCCAAAATCACAATCAAGCAGATCTTTTGTAAATAATTTATCTAAGGAAATAAATATTCCAATTTTATTATGGGATGAGAGACTTACAACAGTATCAGCAGAAAGATCTCTATTGGAGGCAGATCTATCAAGAAAAAAAAGACAACAAATAATAGATAAAATTGCCGCCTCAATAATTTTACAAAGTTTTTTAGACTATCTGAACACTAAGAAATAATATCTCTGAGAAGAACCATTCTACACCATAAGCCATAGCGCATTTGATCAAAATATTTTGCTCTTGAGTCACCGTCAAATTCTCTTGGAATTTCTGAAACTCTGGGTAATGGATGCATAACGATTGATTTTTTAGGAAGTAAATTTAGTTTTTCTAATGATAAAGAATATTTATGATCACTTCCTCTTTCAGTTTGAACTCTGGTTACATATAAAACATCTGTCTCATTTATAACTTCATCTATTTTACTAGTTTCAAATGAGTTTTTTGGTAAAGATTCTTTTGGAAATGATAATTCTTTTGGACTAACAAAGTTAAAATGATTACCTGAATACCTAGATAATAATTTTACAAGACTCTTTACTGTTCTTCCATTCTTAAGATCACCAATCATTGTAATTCTTAAATTATCTATATTTTCATTATTGTTATAAAAGATTGTAAATCCATCTAATAACGTTTGAGTGGGATGTTCGCCTTCACCGTCACCAGCGTTTATTATTGGAACATTACTTACATCTGCAGCTTTAGCAACAGAACCTGTTTCAGGGTGCCTTAAAACTATACAATCACTCATTGTCCCCATTGTCATAACTGTATCTTCAAGACTTTCACCTTTAATGGCGCTTGAAAATTTTACATTATTAATAGGTATAACTGATCCACCCTGTCTAACCATTGCACTATAAAAGGATGATGATGTTCTAGTAGATGGTTCATAAAATAAATTAGTTAAGACTTTATTTTTCAAAGCATTTGAATGATTATTTTTTTGATCAATAGCTTTTGACCATAAATCAAAAATATAATTTTCTTTCATATCGTCTACTGACAGAAGATGTTGCACGTTTTTCCCTTTCAGATTACTTATATATTAAAATGACAATTTTAAACCTTATATTTTTAAATTTTTTTATTATTTTAATAAGTTATCTTTTTGGTTCAATTCCAAGTGGATATGTTTTAACAAAATATTTTAGTAAAATTGATATCACAAAGGAAGGTTCAAGAAATATTGGAGCTACAAATGTTTTAAGGTCTGGGTCAAAAAGATTAGCAATCTTTACATTATTACTAGATGCATCAAAAGGTATTATACCAATAATAATTTTTTATAATTCAACTTTCTCTCTAATATTGGCAGGTTTATCATCCTTTATAGGGCACAATTATCCGATATGGCTAAAATTTAATGGCGGCAAAGGTATAGCAACATATTTAGGAATTAGTTTCGCTGTATCTTTAAAGTTAGGGTTAATATTTATATTAATATGGTTAATTACCGCGCTAGTCTCCAAAACGTCCTCAATATCTTCACTTTTAACTATTTTTTTGATTCCTTTTATTTCTCTATTAATTTTAGATGACAAATTAATTTCATTGCTTTTTTTAATTTTAACCTCTATTGCGTTTTATAGGCATAGGTCAAATATAAAAAGAATTATCAACGGAAATGAACCAAAGATTAGTATAAAATAATTCTAAAAATAAAAAAAAATCTTGAATTATGATGTTAATTTTGACTAATTGAATGACTGAAATTGATTTTTTTCAATTAGGGAGTTTTATAAATGCATGTTGTTGTTGTTGAATCGCCAGCTAAAGCAAAGACGATTGAAGGTTATCTTGGCTCAAGTTATAAGGTAATAGCATCATTTGGGCATATAAGAGATCTTCCTTCTTCTGAAGGTTCTGTAAAGCCAGAAAATGACTTTGAAATGTCATGGGAAATGGATTCCAAGGGAAAAAAACAAACAAAAATTATTCAAGATGCACTGAAGAGTGCCAACTCCTTGATTCTTGCCACTGACCCTGATCGTGAAGGAGAGGCAATTGCGTGGCATGTTTTACAAGCACTTAATGAAAAAGGCGGGCTGAAGGATAAAGATGTTTCTCGAGTAACTTTTAATGCAATAACAAAAAAAACTGTAATTGAAGCCATAGAAAACCCTAGAGAGCTAGATAAAGAATTAATAAATGCATATCTCGCAAGAAGAGCTTTAGATTACTTAGTTGGCTTCACCCTATCACCTGTTTTATGGAGAAAATTACCAGGAGCAAGATCTGCGGGTAGAGTTCAATCAGTTGCGTTAAGGTTACTATGTGAAAGAGAAATAGAAATAGAATCATTTATTCCAAAGGAGTATTGGTCGATCAATTCTTTTTTAACCTTTGAAGATAATCCAACTTTTAAAGCTTCATTAACACATTACAACAATAAAAAAATTGAACAATTTGACATTAAAAATTCTGATGAGGCAGAAAAAATTAAAGAAGTATTAAACACATCAAATTTTGTAGTTGAAGAAATTGACGAAAAAGAAGTTTCTAGAAAGCCATCACCTCCATTTATAACCTCATCAATGCAAATGGAGGCATCAAGAAAATTAGGAATGTCTGCAAAAAATACAATGCAAGTTGCTCAAAGATTATACCAAAATGGTTTAATTACTTATATGAGAACTGATGGTGTTCAAATCGGTCAGGAAGGAATTACAGAAATAAGATCATCAATAAATACTATTTATGGTGATAAATACCTACCTTCAAAATCTAATGAATACAAAAGTAAAATTACAAATGCTCAAGAGGCTCATGAGGCAATTCGACCAACTGATGCAAGTATTTCTCCGGAGAGAATTGGTTCAGAGTTCTCTAAAGAAGAAATAGATCTTTATGGATTAATTTGGAAAAGAACTATTGCAAGTCAAATGGAAAATTGGAGAGGTTTAAGAACCACAATTAATATTGTGAATAATGATAGAGATATTCAATTAAGAGTATCTGGAACAGTAACGACTTTTGATGGATACAGAACTTTGTACGAAGAAGGTAGAAAAGAAGATAAACCCCAGGAAAGTCAGGAATTACCAAAACTAGAAAAAGGTCAACACCTTAAAATAATTAACACTGAAACTAATCAACATTTCACAAAAGCACCACCAAGATACTCTGAGGCTACATTAGTAAAATCATTGGAAGAAAAAGGTATAGGTAGACCTTCGACCTACGCCTCTATAATATCTGTTCTTCAAGATCGTCAATACGTTATAATTGAAAATAGATATTTTAAACCTGAAGCGAAAGGAAGATTATTGTCTTCTTTTCTTGAAAATTTCTTCACACAATATGTTAGTTATAACTTTACAGCTGATTTAGAAAAGAACCTTGATAAGGTATCAAATGGTGAAATTAATTGGAAAGATTTTTTAAATAATTTCTGGGATGAATTCAGTGTTTGCGCTGATTCTGCCTTAGAATTAAGAACAAGAGAAATTTTAGATAAACTTAACGAAAGTATTGGTAACCATGTTTTTAAAGATGAGAATGGTGAGGTTAATAGACAATGTCCAAAGTGTAGTGAAGGTGAATTAAGTTTAAAAACAAGTAGAAATGGCGCCTTTGTTGGATGCTCTCAATATCCAGATTGCAAATATACAAGATCTTTTGGTTCATCTGAAAGAAATGTTGAGGAAAAAATTCTAGGTAAAGATCCTGCTAGTGGGGAGGATATTCATCTTTTAATAGGAAGATATGGACCCTATGTTCAAATCGGTCTTAATGATGACAAAGATAAGAAACCAAAAAGATCTTCTATTCCTAAAACAATTGATCCTTCAGATTTGAACTTGGAAAAAGCAATAGATTTACTTTCTTTACCAAAAGTTATTGGGTTTCATCCTGAAGATAACAAGGAAATAACCGGGGCAATTGGTCCTTACGGTCCTTATTTACTACATGAGGGTGTTTATGCAAATCTTCAAAATGTTGATGAATTATTTACCATAGGTCTTAATAGAGCAGTTGATTTAATTGAAGAAAAAAGAGCAAATCCTGGCCGTGGAAGAGGAAGCAAAGTGATCAAGGAGCTAGGAAATCATCCTAAAGATAAAAAGCCCATAAAACTTATGGATGGAAAATATGGTCCATATGTAAAGCATGGAAAACTAAATGTAAGCATTCCTAAAGAGAAAAATATTGACGATATTGATATGGATATTGCAATTGACCTTCTGAATAAACCAAAAAAGAAAAAATAAACTTAAATGACCAAAGTTTTAAAACCTAAACCTGCTGCAACCCTAATTATTGCAAAAAATAAAACAAATGGTTTATTTGTACTTATGGGAAAAAGACCTGACGATGCAAGATTTGCTCCAGGAATGTGGGTATTCCCAGGTGGTAAACTCGATAAGAATGATATTACTCAAAAAAAAAAATTTAAATTAAATAAAAATATACTTAGTTATTTAAAACTTTTAAAAGCTGGGCCTCCTATTGGTGAAGCTCTTATTCATACAGCAATAAGAGAGACACAAGAGGAAACTAATTTAAGATTAATAAATAATGATTTGAAAAAGATGTGGGTACTTGCTCGAGCAATTACACCTGTTAATCGGCATATGAGGTTTGATACTAAATTTTTCGTTGCCCCCTCCTCTTGCTTTACAGGAAAAATTAGGGGAAATGGAGAGTTAGATAAACTTGAGTATGTTAATATCAATGATGCATTAAAGCTGCCAATGTTTGATATTACAGAATTCATTTTACAAGAAATTAAAATAAGAATTAAGAAAGGTAATGAAATAAAAAGTAAGCCTGTTTTTTGGAGGTATCGAAAACACCATAGATTAATAACTGAAATTAAAATACTTGACTAATTGTCAATTATACTTAATTTCCCTCAAAGGTAATAATTATGGCAAAAGCTACAACTATAAAAATTAAACTTAATAGTACAGCGGGAACTGGTTACTATTATGTTGCGAAAAAAAATTCTCGTACTATGACAGAAAAAATGGTTGTAAAAAAATATGATCCTGTTATCAGAAAGCACGTCGAATTTAAGGAAGGAAAGATTAAATAATTTTCAAATTTTTCTGTCTCTTAATTTATGAATAATATTATACCAATTGAAACATCTAATCAGATTGATCTCTTAAATTTAAACATTAATCAACCCTTAATTATCAGTGATGCTGATGAAGTTATCTTTTTATTTTTAAAGGGTTTTGAAAAATTTCTAAAATCAAAAAATTTGTATCTTGATTTAGCTAAAGCAAGATTAACAGGTAATATTAAAAAAATTTCAGATAATAAACCGGTACCTGATGATACGATGACAAAACTTCTTCCAGAATTCTTTCTGAAAGAGACAAAAAAATTGGAGCCAGTAATAAATGCTCAAAATTGTTTAAAGAATTTATCAAAGAAATCTCAAATTATAGTTCTAACAAACATTCCATATAAAGATAGAGAAAGTAGAGTTGATGCTCTAAAGAGAAATAATATGAATTATCCAGTCATTACAAACTCTGGACTAAAGGGACCTGTAGTTTCAAAAATTTGTGAAAAGATGAGAGCTCCGGTTTTTTTTATTGATGATTTAGGTCAAAATTTAGAGTCAGTGAAAAAAGAATATAAAAAAGCAATTTGTATTCATTTCTTACAAGATAAACGACTTGAAAAATTAATGATGACTCCACCTAATATTAAACATAGATTTACTAATTGGCTGGAAGTTGAAAATTTAATTAACCAAGAAATTTTACTATATGAAAATAAAAAATAAAAAGTTTAAGATAATCACTTTATGCAGAGAATGCTTAAAAACTTTTAATGAAAAAAAAGAATTTTGTAATAAATGTTATTCAGCTAATCTTATAAGTAACAATGAAATTGAAAACCTTAATATCGCACATGTTGATTGTGATGCTTTTTATGCTTCAATAGAAAAGAGGGATAATCCAAAATATAAAAATTTTCCTATAATTATTGGCGGCGGAAAAAGAGGTGTTGTTGCTACAGCTTGTTATATTGCAAGAATTAAGGGTGTTAGATCTGCTATGCCTATGTATAAAGCACTGAAGTTATGTCCTGATGCAATTATTATTAAACCAAATATGCAAAAGTATAAAGAAGCATCCAAAATAATAAACGATCTTATGAAGGAAATAACTCCATTAGTAGAGCCATTATCTCTAGATGAAGCATTTTTAGATTTATCTGGAACATCCAGACTTCATAAAAAAATTCCTGCAGTATTATTAGCCGAATTATCAAAAAAAATTCAGAAAAAAGTTGGAATTTCTGTCTCTATTGGTCTCTCATATAATAAATTTTTAGCAAAAATATGTTCTGATATCGATAAACCAAGAGGTTTTTCAATAATTAATAGATTTGAAGCAAAAAATTTTTTAAAAGATAAACCGGTCGAAGTTTTATGGGGAGTTGGTAATACGCTTAAAAATAAGCTCAATAATGATGGGATAAGAACTATTGGACAAATAAGAGAAATGGACTATAGCGAGTTAATTGTTAAATATGGATCAATTGGTTCTCATATCCATAAATTATCCAACGCCGAAGATGCCAGAGAAATAAAACCTTTTAGAAAAGTAAAAAGTATTAGTCATGAAACAACTTTTGAGAAAGATACCAATGATGAGGTTTTTTTAAAAAAAACACTTTGGGGTTTATGCGAGAAAGTATCTGATAGAGCTAAAAAGAGAGGTTTAGGAGGCAGTACAATTAATTTGAAAATTAAAACTAAAGATTTTAAATTAATCTCAAGATCAGTAACAATTGAAGAACCAACTCAAATTGCAGAAATTATTTTTCAAACCTCTAAATTATTATTACTTCGTGAAATAAAGAAAAATAAATTTCGTTTATTGGGAGTAGGATTAAGCAATCTTAAAGATTCTGAAATATGTGATTTATATGATTTAATTAATACAAATAACAAAAAAGAGAAAAATATAGAATTTGCTATAGATACTATTAGAAATAAATACGGGATTAATTTAATTAAAAAGGGTAGATCAATTTAAAAGAGGTAAATATGTCAGAAAAAATAAATAATAAATTATTAGAATTAGGAATTAAACTACCAAAGCCAGCTGATCCTGTTGCAAGCTATTTGCCTTATGTTATTTCAGGCAATCTTTTATTTATTTCCGGACAGGGTCCTTTCAATGAAAATGGTTTAATTACTGGTAAAGTTGGTTTAGATTTAACTTTAGATGAAGGAAAAGATGCGGCCAAAGACTGTGGTAAAATGATACTTGCCCAGGCACAAAAAGCTTGTGGTAATTTAAGTAAAATTCAAAGATGTATTAAACTTGGTGGTTTTGTAAATTGCGAGCCTAATTTTACTGATCAAGCTCTAGTAATTGAAGGAGCTTCTGAGTTAATGATTGATATATTTGAGGATTATGGATGGCATTCTAGATATGCTGTAGGATCAAATTCTCTTCCTTTAGGTATGGCTGTTGAAATTGATGCTATATTTGAAATTAAAACGTAATTAAATGAAGAAATTTTCTCTTAGGGTTGAAACATCATTAAGTAATATTGATGAAAAAAAATGGAATACTTGTGCTTCTAAGGATAAAAATTTTAACCCTTTTAACAGTTATCAATTTTTAAGAGCTCTTGAATTAAGCCAGTCTATAAATAATAGTTCTGGCTGGAATTCAGCATATTTAATTATAGAAGACAATGATAAAAAGATTGTTGCAGTTGTTCCATCATATTTAAAAACTAATTCTTCTGGTGAGTATGTTTTTGATTATGAGTGGGCAAATGCATATCAACGCGCTGGAGGACAATATTATCCAAAACTTCAAATCTCAATTCCATATACCCCAGTTACTGGTAGAAGAATTTTAATAGATGAAGCTTGTGATTATAATGAAATAATTGATTATATTTCATCGGAAATAATTTTATTTTGTTCTAGAGCCCAAGCTTCATCAGCGCATATCACCTTTCTTACAAAAAAAGAGGCTGAAAAATTAGAAAAACTTGGATGGCTTATAAGGAAAGACCAGCAATTCCATTGGAAAAATGAAAATTATAACTCTTTTTCTGATTTTTTAAACACCCTTTCATCAAGAAAAAGAAAAAATATAAAAAAAGAAAGATCAAAATTTATTAATAGTGAAATTGAAATTGAACACTTAAGGGGTGATAAAATAAATGATGAACATTGGGAATATTTTTATCGATTTTATATCGATACAACTTCAAGAAAGTGGGGACAAGATTATTTAAAAAAAGGATTTTTCAATATTATTGGTGATACAATGAAAAATGATATTTTGTTAATAATGGCAAAAAAGGATAATGAATATATTGCTGGTGCACTTAATTTTTTAGGAAAAAACTCTATATATGGAAGAAATTGGGGCTCATTAATTAATTATAAATTTCTTCATTTTGAATTGTGTTACTATCAGGCAATAGAATATGCAATTAAAAATAAAATAAAAACTGTAGAAGCTGGTGCTCAAGGAACTCATAAAATATCAAGAGGTTATTCACCAGTTATTACATATTCCGCCCACTGGATGAAGGAAAGTAATTTTCATGAAGCTGTAAAAAATTACCTTGATTATGAGGTTTTAGAGGTTGAAAAAAGTAAGAAAATACTTGAAAATTATTTACCGTACAAAAAAATAATGAAATGACTTATAATAATGAAAATATTTTTGCAAGGATTATCAAAGGTGAAGCTGATTGCGTTAAAATATTAGAGAATGATTATATTTTATCATTCATGGATGTTATGCCGCAAACTCCTGGACATACACTTGTAATTCCAAAATATGGTACAGAAAATATTTTTGACTTACCAGAGGAATACTTTATACACCTGATGGATGCAAAGCAAAAAATAGCTAAAGCTATAAAAAAAGCTTATGCACCAACCGGGGTAATGATCATGCAGTTAAACGGTAAAGAAGCAGGACAAACAGTATTTCATTTACATTTTCATTTAATACCAAGGAAAGAAGGTTTAAATTATAAATTTCATTCCTCTGAAATAGCGGACTTTGAAGACCTAAGGAGAGAAGCTGAAAAGATAAAAAAATGGCTTTAAAAGTTTAATTTTTAAGAAGTTCTTTTTTTATTTTATTATTTTTTTTCAATGGTTTATATACAAAATTTAATTTATCTTTTTTCAAAGAAACATTTACAGTTCCACCTTTTTCTAAAACACCATATAAGATTTCTTCTGCTATAGGTTTTTTTACCTTCTCCTGTATTAACCTTGAAAGCGGTCTAGCTCCCATATTTTTATCATAGCCTTTTTTTCCAAGCCAACTAGCTGCATCAGGAGAAATATTTATAAATACATTTTTATTGTCTAATTGCGATTCGAGTTCAAGTATAAACTTCTCTACAACTTTTTGAATAACTTTATCAGGTAGAGAATTAAATGAAATAATTGAGTCTAATCTATTTCTAAACTCTGGATTGAATAATCTATCTATTGCCTCTTTATCCTCACCCTCTCTCTCATCCCTATTAAAGCCTAATGCGGGTTTAGCCAAATCTGTGGCACCAGCATTTGTAGTTAAAACAATTATTGTATTACGAAAATCTACTTTTCTTCCATTTTGATCTGTTAAGGTCCCATGATCCATTATTTGTAATAAAATATTAAAAATATCTGGATGAGCTTTTTCAATTTCATCAAGTAATACAATACTATATGGATTTTGATCTACGCCATCAGTTAATAAGCCTCCTTGATCAAATCCAACATAACCTGGTGGAGCACCTATTAATCTAGAAACAGCATGGCGTTCCATATACTCTGACATATCAAATCTCAATAATTCGACACTCAATACTGAAGATAATTGTCTAACTAATTCTGTCTTACCAACACCAGTTGGACCAGCAAATAAATATGAACCTATTGGCTTTTGAAGATCCCTTAGCCCAGCCCTTGATAATCTGATTGATGCAACAATTTCATCAATAGCTTTATCTTGCCCAAAAATAAATCTTTTAAGAGACTTATCTAAATCTTTTAATTTTTGACTATCATCTCTCGTTACATGTTTAGAAGGAATTTTTGCCATTTTAGATATCGTAGCTTCAATATCTTTTTGACCAATTAATTTTTTTCTTTTTGAAGAAGGTTTAAGTTTTTGTGAAGCACCTGTTTCATCAATCACATCTATAGCTTTATCAGGAAGTTTTTTATCATTCATGTATCTGGATGATAACTCAACAGCAGTTTTTATAGCTTCATTTGAATATTTTAAACCATGAAAATCCTCAAATCTAGTTTTTAAACCCATTAAGATTTTAATTGTGTCTGCAATACTGGGTTCATCCACATCTATCTTCTGAAATCTTCTTGATAATGCCCTATCTTTATCAAAAAACTGCCTATATTCTTTATAAGTTGTTGATCCAATACATCTTAACTGTTGTCCTTGCAAAGAGGGTTTTAATAAATTTGAGGCGTCCATAGATCCTCCAGATGTTGATCCTGCACCAATTACAGTATGAATTTCATCAATAAATAAAACTGCATCCTCTTGTTCTTCGATTTCCTTTAAAACAGCTTTTATTCTCTCTTCAAAATCACCTCTATATCTAGTTCCTGCTAAGATAGCACCCATATCTAAAGAGAAAATCTTTGTTTCAGAAATTACATCAGGAACATCTCCTTCAACAATCCTAAAAGCTAATCCTTCGACTATAGCTGTTTTTCCAACTCCTGGATCACCTACAAGAATTGGATTGTTTTTTCTTCTTCTGCTCAAGATTTGTATTAATCTATTAACCTCGTTTGATCTTCCAATTAATGGATCGATTAATTGCTTTTTAGCTTTTATATTCAAATCTTCACAAAATGAATCTAAAGCATTGTCTCCATTTGCTTCAGACTCCTCATTTTCATAATTAGAAAAATTATCACTTGAGCTAATACTTGAAAAACTTTGACTTTTTTTAATTCCATGAGCCATATACTGAACAGCATCATATCTAGTCATTTCTTGTTTCTCTAATAAATAAACAGATTGACTTTCTTGTTGTGAAAAAATTGCAACTAGAACATTTCCACCATTTACCTCTTTATTGCCTGATTGCTGAACATGAATGGCTGCTCGAGTTATAACTGTTCTGTATCCTGCGGTTGGTTCAGGAATTAGGTCATCATTATCTACAATTAAATAATCTTGATCATCAATATATTTAGTCAAATCATTTTTAAGAACATTTATGTCAAGATCACAAGCAATGAAAACTTTTTGAGCATCTTTATCGTCTGTTAATGAAAGAAGAAGATGTTCAATAGTAACATGTTCATGTTTTTTTTGAGAAGCAAAATCAATAGATCTTTGAAGTGTTTCTTCTAATGTTTGAGAGAATGATGTCATTTTAAACTTTTTCCATAGTACATTGTAAGGGATGATTATTTTTTCTTGATGTATCAAGAACCTGTATAACTTTTGTTTCAGCAATTTCATATGAAAAAATGCCACAAACACCTATTCCATTTTGATGGACATGAAGCATTATTTTTGTAGCTTCTTCATTACTTTTATTAAAAAAACTTTTGAGCAAATAAACAACAAATTCCATTGGGGTATAATCATCATTTAAAATTAAAACTTTATATAACGATGGTTTCTTTAACTTTTCTTTAGTTTGAGTTTTAATTAATGAATCATTATTTTCAAATTTATTATCATCAACCATTTTGTTCTCTTCTTTCTCTATCAGCTAAAATAATATCTCTTGCTTCGTTAACTCTTGCGCTTAAATATGAATTTCCACCTTTATCAGGATGTAGCTTTCTAATCAATTCTTTATGAGATTTGATTATAACCTCTAATGATGCATTTTCGTCAATACCTAAAAGCTCATAAGACTCCTTTAATGATAAATTATGTTTATACTCATTTTGATTAACTCTCTGCTTATTTCTGAAAATATTTAAAAGCATATCAAAAATAATTCTTTTTCTTAAAAACCAAGCAGCAATAGAAAAAAACAAAGGTGAATATAAATAAAGCCCCCCTACTAAGAGGAAAATACCAATACCTAATGATATAAAAATAATAATTAGATTTATTTTTTTATTAAGTTCATTCCTATTTTTTGAGGATAACCAATCAAGAAAAAAAACAATTAAAAGTAAAAAAATAATACCAAGAAAAAAAATCATTATCTACACAAGTCCTAAATCGTGAAGCTCAGAAACAATTTTATTCTCATCATCAAAATTATTTACATTAAATTTCTTAATATCTTTAGGAGAGTCTTTTTTTTCAAGATAACGCCAGCCTTGAAAAGGTCTTTCTTTGAAGGGAATAGTTATAAATAAATCGTCATCAAGTTCAAATTTACACCTCTTAATATTATCGATATCAATAAATCTTTCAATATTTAAAATTCTCTGCCTTATGCATAGTTTACCTTTTATTACCCAATAAATTGACCCTCCATTAATTAGTTCTTTAAATCTTTTTGGGTACATTCTTGTTATATGAATTGTTTTTTTATATTTTCTTCTTATATATTCCTGCCTTAAGTAAAGATCGTTTTGAGATTGAGCTCCAACGCATAATTTTTTAATATTTAAAGTCAATTTCTACACCAAATATAAAGCTGCAAGTCCTAAAAAAACCATAAAACCGACAACATCAGTAACGGTTGTTACAAAAACGCTTGATGCTAAAGCAGGATCTATCCCAAGTTTATTTAAAATTAAAGGTATTATTATTCCTGCAAAACCAGCAGTTACCATATTTATAACCATTGCAATAGCTAAGACCAGTCCTAGACCAAAATTTGAAAACCACATTGCGCTTAAAACTCCAATAATGATAGCAAATAAAAGTCCATTTAATAGACTTACAAGAATCTCTCTATTAATAATTCTTTTGTAATTTAAAGGTATCAAGTCTCTTGTAGATAGAGACCTTACTGTAATTGTTAAAGTCTGGGTTCCAGCATTGCCTCCCATCGAAGCAACTATTGGCATTAAAATTGCTAACGCAACAATTTCTTCAATTGTTCTGCCAAAAAAACCAATAACTATAGAGGCAATTACAGCTGTGATTAAATTAACAAAAAGCCAGGAAAAACGGTTACTTGACGTTTCAATCACACTATCGGTAATATCCTCATCACCTACACCACCAAGTAACTTTATATCTTCACCGGCTTCGTCTTTAAAGACTTCAACAATATCATCGGCTGTAATTACACCGATTAAACTTCCTTTATCATCTATGACTGGTGCTGAAACAAGATCAAATCGTTCAAATTGATACGCAACCAATTCTCTATCCATATCAGCAGATATCATAATTAATTCATGAGACTCCAAATCCTTTAAGCTTTTATCTCTGGAGGATCTTATTATGTTAGACAAAGATATAGCGGCAATTGGTTTGGAAGAGTCATTAACTAAATAGATCTCATAAAACTCAATTGGTAAATCATCGCTAATTCTAAAACTATCTATAGCTTCACCAACATTCATATTTGGCGTTAAAGATACAAAATCAACTGACATAAGTCTGCCAGCACTATCCTCGGGATAATTTAGTGATAACTCAAGATCTTTTCTCTCAATATCAGGAATTTTATTAAGAATAATATTTTTATCATTTTCATCTAAATCTTCAATAACATGTACAGCATCGTCAGTTTCAAGCTTTTGTAAAAACTCAGCAACATGTGTCGGACCAAGAAAATTTATTACCTCTTCTCTTATATGCTCCTCAAGTTCAGATAAAATTTCAGGATTAAAGTCATTTTCAATAAATTCAATGAAGCTTTTAATTTCGGATCTTGGTAATAAATTTATAATATCGGCTATATCTGCAGCTGATAAATCTTTTGTAATCGCTATAACTTTTTGTTTTTCAGATGAATCAAGTGCATCCATTATTTCTGAAATAATAGAAGGATCAAAAGGAATAAAATCTCTATTTTTATCATCTAACTTATGGTCACTCATATTGATTTCTCTGTAAAGTTGGTGCGGCCGAGAAGACTCGAACTTCCACGGGTTTTATCCCACAGCGACCTCAACGCTGCGCGTCTACCAGTTCCGCCACGGCCGCAATATTATTTATAATATAGCCTTATGCAAAAAGAGTTAATATAATATTTAACTTTAATTAGAATGTATCAAAACAGATATTAAAAATAAATAATTATGAAAAAAAATGTAATAGAATTTTTCAATTCAAGTGAATTAGTTGACTACAAGAAAAGTATTCAACTAATGGAAAAACGAGTTGAAAATATAAAGAAAAAAAAACAATCTGAGTTATTGTGGTTTTTAGAGCACCCATCAATATACACTGCTGGAACAAGTTCCAAAGATAAAGATTTATTAAATGACAATTTATTCCCTGTAATTAAAACAAATAGAGGAGGTCAATTTACATATCACGGACCTGGTCAAAGGATTGCTTACATAATGTTAAATGTTAGAGATAGAGAATATAATGTTAAGTCTTTTATAAGACTTTTAGAACAATGGATAATCAATTCACTGCATGATATGGGAATAAAATCATTTTTAATCAAAGGTAAAGTCGGTATTTGGGTAAGAAATGAAGAGAAAATAGCCTCACTTGGACTAAGGATCAGAAAAGGTATTAGTTTTCATGGTGTAAGCTTAAATATTAATCCAAATCTAGATCATTTTTCAGGTATAATTCCATGCGGAAATGAAAATAGTGGCGTTACAAGTATAGAAAAAATTGGATTAGATATTAGTAAAAAAGAAATAGATGATATTTTAATATCAAATTTCTCAAAGGTTTTTAAGATAGACGTAAAACTTACTCAAACTCTATCATAACTTCATCAGTTGCCAGACTATCACCCTCTTTACAGTGAATTTTCTTAATAGTTCCAGATGCTTCAGATCTAATAATATTTTCCATTTTCATGGCTTCTACGACACATAATTTATCACCATCCTCAACTAACTGACCTTCCTCTATATCAACTGATACCACTAGACCTGGCATGGGGCATTTAATAACCTTTGTATCCTTTGTAACAACTTTCTCTATCATGTAAGAAGATAATTCATGGGCAATTTTAGATCTAATTTTAACAACAGTTGATATTCCGTATCCTTGAATATGAAAGCCTTTTACATTTTTTGTAATTTGAAAGGTAAAACTATTCTCATCTATCTTGATTTTCATGATTTTGTTGCCAATGTTCCAATCAGACTCTAAATTAATTATGGTTCCATCATATTCAATTACGCTATTTTTTTGAGAATTATAGGTTTTAAATTCAAATATATTTTCATTTACATGGGTAAATAAGGTTCTTTCATTAAATTTAGAATTATTTATTAAATCCAAATTTTTGTTTCTGTTTTTAATTTTTAAAAAAGCAAAAATGCATGCTAATGAAAAATTAAAAGCCTCATCTTTACTAATAATTTTAGAATTAAATCCGTTTGGATATTCTTCTTCGATAAAGCCGGTATTAATATCTCCCAAAATAAATTTTTCATTTTTAATGATTGAAGACAATAAATTTAAATTATTCTGAATACCTGTAATTTCATAATTATTTAATGCATCTTGCATTAAATCACAGGCCTTTTTTCTATCTTTCCCATAAGAACAAAGCTTAGAAATCATAGGATCATAAAACATTGAAATTTCTCCACCCTCGTATACACCTGTGTCATTTCTAATATTTTCTATAGATATTGGAGGTTGATAGGTAACTAGTCTACCAGTTGATGGCATAAAATTTCTTTCAGGGTCTTCCGCATAAATCCTTGATTCAATAGCCCAACCATTAAACTTTACATCTTCTTGAGAAATATTTAATTTTTCACCTGCTGCTATTTTTATCATTTCTTCGACTAAATCAAAACCAGTAACTAATTCTGTCACCGGATGTTCAACTTGAAGCCTAGTATTCATTTCCAAAAAATAGAAATTTTTATCTTGATCAACTATAAACTCAACTGTACCAGCACTTTGGTAACCAACTTTTTTAGCAAGTTGAACAGCTTGAGCACCCATTGCTTCTCTCAACTCACCATCAACAAATGGACTAGGAGACTCTTCAATAATTTTTTGATTTCTTCTTTGAATAGAACACTCTCTTTCTCCTAAGTGAATTGCATTTCCGTAATTATCAGCAAGAATTTGAATTTCAATATGTCTTGGCTTAACAATAAATTTTTCTATAAAAACCCTATCATCACCAAAACTTGATTTAGCTTCATTTATTGAAGAAGTATAAGCATCAGGAATATCATCTTCATTATAAGCAATCCTCATACCTTTACCGCCACCTCCAGCAGATGCTTTTATCATTACTGGAAAACCAACATTTTTGGCAATTTCAATAGCTTCCTCTGAAGTTTTGATGATATCTTGATATCCTGGAACAGTATTTACCCCAGCATCAATAGCAAAAATTTTAGATTCTATTTTGTCACCCATCACCCTTATTGGCTCTGCTGAGGGACCAATAAAAGTAATATCTTCCTTTTCAAGTCTACTCATAAAAAGATGATTTTCAGATAAAAATCCATAACCTGGATGCACTGCATCTGCATTTGTTTGCTTGCAAGCTGAGATAATTTTATCAATCGATAAATATGATTCCGTTGAAGGAGGCGGACCAATATTAATAGCCTCATCAGCAAGTTTAACATGCAGTGCTCTCGCATCTGCATCTGAATAAACAGCTACTGTAGGAATAGATAGTTTTTTGCATGTAGAAATTATTCTACAAGCAATTTCACCTCTATTTGCAATCAAAATTTTCTTAAACATTCAATTCTCACAGTGGTAGGTTATCGTGTTTCTTCCAAGGATTTGATAATTTCTTATTTCTAAGCATTTTTAATGCTTTAATAATTCTGTTTCTAGAGTTATGAGGCATTATAACATCATCAACATAGCCTCTTTCAGCTGCAACAAAAGGATTTAAAAATCGATCTTCATATGCTTCAGTATATTCTGCAATCTTTTTACTATCTTCTAAATCATTTCTATAAATTATTTCAACAGCACCTTTAGCACCCATAACTGCAATCTCTGCACTTGGCCAAGCATAGTTAATATCACCTCTCAAATGTTTTGGAGCCATAACGCAATATGCTCCTCCATAAGCTTTTCTTGTTATAATTGTTACTTTAGGAACTGTTGCTTCTGCATATGCATAAAGAAGTTTTGCACCATTTTTTATTAAACCACCATACTCCTGAGATGTTCCAGGTAAGAATCCAGGAACATCAACAAAAGTAACTAAAGGAATTGAGAAAGCATCACAAAATCTAACAAATCTAGCTGCTTTTCTACTTGCATCAGAATCAAGAACCCCTGCTAAATGAAGTGGCTGATTGCCTATAATACCAGCTGTAAAACCATTAAATCTTCCAAAACCTGTAACAATATTTTGTGCAAATTTTTCTTGAATTTCAAAAAAATCACCCTCATCAATTACTTTTAAAACTAGCTCTTTAATATCATAGGGAGTATTTGAATTATCAGGCACAAGGGTATCTAGACTATCCTCCACTCTATCAATTGGATCTTCTGTTTTTTTAACTGGTGCATCATTAATATTGCTTGAGGGCAGAAAATCTATCAAATCTCTAATTTGCTCCATTGCCTCCAAATCATTTTCATAGGCTCCATCTGCCACCGAAGAAACTGTTGTATGAATTTCAGATCCACCAAGCTGTTCAGAGGTTACTTCTTCATTAGTAACTGTTTTAACTACATCAGGTCCTGTGACAAACATATAAGAAGTATCTTTTACCATAAAAATAAAATCAGTTAGTGCAGGTGAATAAACATCACCGCCTGCACATGGACCCATAATTATTGAAATCTGAGGTATTACCCCAGAGGCTAAAACATTTCTCTGAAATACCTCTGCATAACCACCTAATGAGTCTATACCTTCTTGAATCCTTGCTCCACCCGCATCTAAAACACCAATTAATGGAGCATTATTTTTTAGAGCCATATCTTGAATTTTATTAATTTTTTTTGAATGAGCTAGTGAGAGTGAACCCCCAAAAACAGTAAAATCTTTTACATAGACGAATACAGTACGGCCATTTATTAAACCAGATCCTATAACAACACCATCTCCAGGTATTTTTTGATTCTGCATGTCAAATTCATGTGAATCATGCTCAACAAACATGTCGTATTCTTCAAAAGAGTCTTCATCTAAAAGAAGCGATATTCTCTCACGCGCAGTAAGCTTTCCTTTTTTATGTTGAGAGTCAATTCTCTTTTGACCACCACCAAGTTTTGCGTTTAACCTTCTAGCTTCTAATTCTTTAATAATATCTTCCATTAGACCCCTCAATCACCGATAAAAAAATCATTATCCGGCTTTAATGGCAAATTATATTTAACCCAGGTTTCCATCATATGATCAGGAAGTGGAGCTTCAAAATGTAATATGTCGCCATTTAAGCCTTTAAAGTCAACACTATGACTATGAAGATGTAATTTATTAAATTTTATAATTTTATTATTTTTATTTCCATACTTTTTATCTCCAACTATAGGAAAATTTGACATTGATGCATGTTTTCTTATTTGGTGAGTCCTACCGGTAATCGGTCTAAATGCTATCCATGAAATATTATCATTAATTTTCAATACTTTATTATATTTAGTTAATGATTTTTGTCTTTGCTTCTTTTCTTCGTCAGTAATATTTATATTAATTTCTCCAGTTGTTTTTTCTGGTTCTCCTTCAGTAATAGCCCAATATGTTTTTTGAACATTTTTGGTTTTAAATAAATTAGATAAATGAGATGCCATTTTTCTATTTAAAGCTATAAGCATAACACCAGATGTCTCTTTATCTAGCCTGTGAACAAGCCTAGGGGTTATTTTTTTACCTGAAAAAGCTGAGACCAAAAGATCATCAAGATTTCTTTTTATACCTGTCCCTCCCTGAACAGCTAAATTGAAAGGTTTATTGATTACCAAAAGATCATTATCAATGTGTAAAGTATTTTTTTTTATAAAATCTTCTGATCCATAAATTTTTTTAATTTTTCTATCATTGGAAAGAAAATTATTAATAAAAACAGATGTCTTAATTATGTCACCTTTATTTAATCTATAACTTGATCTTATCTTTTTTTCATTAACCCTAATAAAGCCTTTTCTGAGGTACTTTTCTAAATTATTATGTGAAAGACCTTCAAAATACTGACGAAACCACCTATCAATTCTTGTATTTGAAAAATCGTGATCAATTTTATGTTCAGTAAAATTTTTCATTAATAAATAAATTTAGCAGAAACAAAGCCTAAAAAAATAAACAAAATCGACAATACAACTGATAAAATTATATAAGTTAAAAAATTTATATATTGGCTTGCCAAAAATAAGTTCATGGCATCAAGGGAAAATGCAGAGAATGTAGTGAAGCTTCCTAAAAAACCAACAACAAAAAACATTTTATAAAAATCGGATGAATTTGTTGAAAATATATAAAACAGCAAACCCATAAAAAATGATCCAATAATATTTACTAGTAAAGTAGAAATATTTGTATTTAATCCAATATTATTTATAAAAACACCAACTAGGTATCTTGAAATAGCTCCAAAAAATCCACCAAATCCAATAAAAAATAAAGACATAAAATTCTCTTTTTTTGTTTTAAAAAAAAATTCAAACTTTATTATATATTAAATTTATAACGTTATTAAGATTATTATGAAATCAAAATCTATAAATATAAATTGGCTTGAATATAAAGGTTCGATAAAAAGAATACCAAAAAAAAATAATTATAAAATTCTGCACAAAAAATATATTAGTCTGGTTGAATATAAAAAAATCTATGGTGAAGTTGGTAGAAAATATAATTGGCTTGGAAGACTCAATATAGAAGATAACGAATTAAGGAAAATTATTCATAATCCAAAAGTTGAAATTCATTTGATGCAAAAAAAACAAAAAAATATAGGTTTTTTTGAGCTAGATTATAGAAATGATTATTTAAAAAAAAAAGAAGTTAGAATTGTTCATTTTGGTTTAATTGATGAGTATATTGCAAAAGGTTTTGGACTTGAATTAATGAATAATGCAATCACAAGAATATATGAACTAGGTATAGATAAAATTATTTTACAAACAAACTCTCTTGATCATGACAGAGCCCTGCCTTTCTATAAAAGATATGGATTCAAAATATTTGCAGAAGAAACCAAAAAAATAGTTTATTCGGTGAACTAAATGATGAAAAAAACAATAATTACATTTTTTGTAACATTTTTTTATTTAAATAATGCTCACGGGAGTGAGAATTTGACCGTTTCAGTTGCTTCGAGTCTTTACAATGTAAGTCATGAATTAGCTAGAGAGTGGGAAAAAACAAGCAATAAAAAAGTAATAATTATTTCCGGCTCCACATCTTTGCTGGCAAGACAAATAGAAAGAGGGCAAAAGTCAGACGTGATTATTACTGCTAATTACTCATGGCTTAAATGGATGATTGATAAAAATCTAATTGAAAAAAATTCAATTACCAAAATCGCTAAAAACTCCTTAGTTTTTATTACAGGAATTAATAAAGGTATTGATCTAAATATAAATTCATTAAATTTTAGAGATAATTTAATTGAACAAATTAGATTATCAAGATTTTCTATACCTCACCCATCTTCTGTTCCTTTAGGAATTTATTCAAAACAGGCTCTGATTTCCTTAGGTGTATGGCCGCTAATTCAGGAAAAATTAGTTTTTACTTCATCTGCTCAATCAAATTTAAAATTTATTTCACAAGGTGAAGTAAATATTGGTATATCATATTTATCTGATGCACTTCTATCGCCAAAAGTAAAAATACTCTCCAATATTGATTATAGAGAAATTAAATATGAACAACCAACCTACTGGGCTGCAAAAATTAATAAAAATTCTAAAAATAATGGTTTAAATTTTATAAATTGGCTGGAGAGTCGAAAAGCCCAAAATATAATTAAAAACTATGGTTTTGAGTCAATTTATTCAGAGGAAAATTATTGACAGATTTTGAATTAAACGCATTGCTATTAAGTATTAAAATTGGTCTAGCATCGACTATTTTTATATTAATACCTGGAATTTTTATTGCTTGGATTTTAGCCAAGAAAAATTTTTTTGGTAAAACAATAATCGATGCATTAGTTCACTTACCATTAGTTATACCACCTATTGGAATTGGTTATATACTTTTAGTTAGTTTTGGTAATGAGTCTTTACTAGGAAATTTCTTTTATAGAAATTTTGGTTTAAACTTTTCTTTTTCATGGATTGGAGCTGCGCTTGCATGCTCCATAATGTCATTTCCACTTCTTGTTAGACCAATTAGAGTTCTAATTGAAGCTCAGGATAATCAATTAGAATTTGCTGCAAAAACACTTGGTTCTTCAAATATCAAAATATTCTTTACAATTACTCTTCCACTTGCATATCCGGGTATATTAGCCGGTTTTGTTTTATCTTTTGCTAGATCAATTGGTGAATTTGGAGCAACAATAGCATTTGTAGGAAATATACCTGGAGAAACACAGACTTTACCATTAGCGCTTTGGTTATTAATCGAAACCTCGGATAACAATACAGAAATTATGAGGTTAGGAATTATATCAATTTCATTGGCTTTATCAGCTTTATTAATAGCCACATCAATTGAAAAAACTTTTTTAAAAAGACTGAGAAATAATAACTAAATAAAATTAATAGTTATTTCTTTGACAATTAGCATAGAAAAATAACAATTTAATTAAACAAGGAAAAATAAATGGTCAAAAGATTAAAAAAACTAAAAAATTTTATTTTTATTTTATTATTAACAATTGTTTCCTCAGCTAGTTTATATGCTGAAAGCAATAAAACTTTGTTTAGAGGTAATGGAGCAGAACCAGATACTCTAGACCCTCATCTAGCTTCAGGTTCTTGGGAAGGAAATGTTATTAATGACCTTTTTATTGGTCTTTATACTAAAAATGAATATGGAGAACCAGTAAATGGTTCTGCGATAGATTATAAGAAATCTACCGATGGTATTGTATATAATTTTTACCTAAGAGAAGATCATTTTTGGTCCGATGGTGTAAACGTAACTGCTCATGACTATGTTGAGGGATTTAGAAGAGTCATGAATCCTAATACGGCATCTCAATATGCATCACTATTGTATCTAATTAAAAATGCTAAAGAAGTTAATACAGGAAAATTAAGTGTAAATTCTTTAGGGGTAAGAGCAATAAATGATTATGAATTAGAGATAGTTTTAAATTATCCTGCTCCATACCTCATAGAACTCTTAACTCATTATACAACATACCCTGTTCCAAGACATATTTTGAATAAATTTGGAAAAGAGTGGATTAAGCCTAAGAACATAGAAACTAATGGCCCTTATAAATTATTTAATTGGAGGCCTCATGATAACATTCATCTAAAAAGAAATAGTTTTTTTTATGACAACGAAAATGTTTGGTTTAATGAAGTTATTTTTTATCCAATTGATGATAATGAGGCTGCTTTAAGAAAATTTAGAGCCGGTGAGTTAGATACAAACAATGGATATCCTGAAAATAAGTCTCAATGGCTAAAAAAAAATATGCCTAAAAATATTAAACATGACAATATTAGGGTAATTTCATACTTAGTATTTAATTCTGAAAAAATACCTTTTAATGATAAAGAAATTAGAAAAGCGGTATCTTTATCAATAGATAGAGATGTAATTGTTAATAAAATAAGAAATTTTAATGAAACAATTGCTTGGTCATTAGTTCCAAAAGGAATAGCTAATTACGAATTCTCAAATATAATTAAAGAGGAAAACTTATCGCAAGACGAAAGATATAATATAGCAAAAGATATTCTTTCAAATAAAGGTTATTCAAAAAATAATCCTCTTAAATTTACCCTTAAATATAGAAGTGGAGGCGATCAAAAAAAACATATGGTTGCTATTCAATCAATGCTTAGCAAAGCAAATATATCAGTTAATCTTGAGGCATCTGAGCCAAAAGTTTTATACAATTATCTCAGAACAGGAGATTTTCAAGTAGGAGATGCTGGCTGGATAGCTGATTTTAATGACGCATCAAATTTTCTATTCTTATTCGAAACATCATCTAGTGGACTTAATTATGGAAAATATTCAAATAAAATTTTTGATAATCTAATGTCAAAAGCAAAAAATGAAATTGATATTTCAGAAAGAGCAAAAATTCTAAAACAAGCCGAAATATTACTCATGAATGATATGCCACTTGCCCCTATATTATTTGGAATAAGCAGGCATCTTGTTCAAGAAGACATTGAAGGATGGATTGAAAATCCATCATCATTTCATGCGTCAAGATATTTAAGAAGAAGATAGCCTCTTTAGATAAAACTTAAACTAGAGAGGCTAACTAAAAACTAAAATCTTGATGAAACTCTAGCATACCAAAATTGTGATCCCCATGTTCTATATGAAGGATCAAAGTCATTGGCAAAACTATCAGTAAATAATGGAGGATCTTCATCTAGTAAATTATCGACTCCTAGAGTAACTCTTGTGCTAAATTCATCAAAGTTATAAGAAACCTGACCATCAAGATACCAAGTTGCATCTAACTTAGTAACAGCATCACCTATGGCGGCGGATCCATCACTAAGAGTTTTTGGGTAAGCTGAAGCAATACCGTCTACTTCTCCATGATATTGAGCAGATAATGAAGCACTCCATGAATTATCTGACCATATTATTCCTAAATTTCCTTTTACCTCTTTATATTGGTCTCTATCACTTCCGTTAACAGTCCCTGCCCTATGTTCAACTGAACCGTCAGCACGAGTAACATCAAAAGTATCTAAGAAAGCTATTTCAGATGAGAAAATCCAAGAACCATATTTATCATCCCATTCATAAATCACTGAAAGTTCAGCGCCAGATGTTTCTGCTAGTCCAATATTATTTGATAAATCTCTAAGGTCTGTAATAAAGCCAGTAGAATTTCTATCAATTAAAGAACAATATCTTTGATTATTTTCTTGATAACAACCATTTAATATAAGTTGTGCTCCAATAGAAGAAATAGTATTTGTTATTTCAACTTCATAATAATCTGCATAAATAGACAAACCTTCAATTGGCTTTATAATAACACCAAAGTTAATTCCTTCTGACTCTTCAGGTTGAATATCGGGATTTCCTCCCTGAGTAATTCTTATTTGAGTATTTGGCTGAGTAAAACCAGTTGGAACACCATCGTTAGCACATTGACCAAGTTGAGATCCATCTGCATTTCCTGTAAAATTATCAGATAGAGCATCGCATGGATCTTGAAGATCTGGATAAGAGTCCAATTGTCCACCATAAAGGGTACCAATAGATGGAGCCCTAAAGCCTTCAGCAAAAGTTGCTCTAAAAGTTACTATTTCATTAGGAGACCATGTTGCACCATATTTAGCATTTGTAGTTGTACCAAAACTTGAGTAATCAGAATGACGAACTGCAAGACTAAGGTCGATTGTTTCTGAAACAGGAACGGCTAATTCAATATAACCTTCATCAACCTCAAATTCACCAGCAACAGGGCTTGAGGCATTACCTGAAGATAAACCTGCAGCAATAAATGCATCAGGATCATACTTACCCTCTTCTTTTCTATGTTCGATACCAAATGCTAATCCTAATGGGCCAAAGGGTAATTCCATAATCGTTCCGCTTACATCAAAACCATAATTTTTCATTTCATTCATACCAGTGTCATGAGCAATGAAAGTAATATAATCAACCATTTCTTGTGTAATTGTTCCTGAGCCATCCCACAAACCTTCACCGAGATAAGATCCGTCAGAACCCTGTCCACCAAAAACGTTTAATGGGACACAATCACCTTTACAATCGTCTCCACTAAGACCTTTTCTAATATTTCCTGTATTTAATAATCCGTAAGTAGTTGTTGTATTTTTATTTTGAGCCCAAATTAAATAAGCATCAATGTCCCATTTACCAATGCTGGACTCTACACCAAGAGCAACCCTGTAAGTTTCAGTATCCTGAATAAAGTTTCTTTCACCGGCCTCAAGCAATCTTCTACCAAACCAACCATTTGCATATCCACCAGGATAATTCGCATCGTTACATGTCTTACCCTCAACAGACTCGCCGTTTAAATCACAAAATTCTATTCCAAAAGGATTATAGGGGTTATTTCTTGAAATACCTTCACTACCACCAAAATCACCAAATCCATAAAATAGTGGCATAGGAGCTAATAATTGATCAGAAATTCTATTTTGATATACACCAAAAAGAGTTACATCAGTATTTTCAGTAACTGAATACCTACCTTTTGCATAAAAATTCTTTCTTTCATTTGGTGTTTCAACATAATTATAAGGATTGTAATTAAACCTATCATCAGGGCTAGTCCAGCATCTGAAATCTGAGGGGCTTGAACCATTTGTACCCTCTGACGGCGTGAAATTTGAGCAATCACCTACAACACCGCCATATGCTAAACGACCTTGAGGAGTTCCTGCAGATCCACCAAAACTTGGTCTAGCAGCTGTTTGTGGTCTATCACCATTACCGAGTGCTTTAATATCCACATAGGAAGCCCCCAATAAAATAGAGCCTTTATCAGATTTTACTCCTAGAGATAAATCATAGCTATCAGCCATACCGCCACCATCAAAGTATTCACCTCTTTGAAAAGATGCGTTTAAACCATCAAAATTATCTTTGGTTATAATATTTACAACAGCTGCTATAGCATCAGATCCGTAAACAGCAGAGGCACCATCTTTTAAAACCTCTACACGCTCAATAGATGAAGTTGGGATTGTATTTAAATCAACCGCAGCATTTGCACCCTCACCACCATTTACCCATCTACGTCCATCGACTAAGACAAGTGTTCTTGATGAAGTAAGGTTTCTAAAATCAACTTTTACAGATCCATCACCGCCATTGTTATAATTTCTATTTATACCAGATCCTTGACCTGGAAGCTCAAGAAGAATTTCACCTATTGAAATTTTTCCTGATAGAAGAATATCTTCCTGACTAATAATGCCAACAGGTGCAAAGCTATCTGGATTAATACCTTTAATTCTTGAACCAGTTACAATAATTTCTTCTACAGGACTAATATTTTCATTTGTCTCTTGAGCCTTTAAAGATAAATTACTCAAGAAAAAAACTGAAAAAATAGCTGTAGAAACTAAAAGACATCTTTTTAAAAGTTTTGACATTTGATCACCATTTAATAAAATATATTTATGAAAATTTCTCTATCAAAAAAGAAATTAATATCTATAATTTTCAATAACTTAGCATATCAATACTAAAATGTGTCAAAAATATGACATTTTTATTACAAAGAAAAAAATGGCAGAATTTCAATGAAAAAAAAGAATGAAATAAGTGATAATTTTATAGATTTAATTAAAATTGTAGAAAAATTAAGAGATAAAGAAGAAGGTTGTCTCTGGTGCAATTCACAAACATCTGAATCTATAGCCAAATATTCTTTAGAGGAAGCAAAAGAAGTTTTCGAAGCAATTAAAGAAGGTGATAACTCTGATATATGTGAAGAGTTAGGTGATCTTCTATTTCAAGTTATATTTCATTCACAAATTAAATCCGAAGAGGGAAAATTTAGTATTAATGATGTAATAAAATCAATTAATAAAAAAATGATTAGAAGAAATCCGCATGTTTTTGATAATCAAAGCAATAAGAAATATACATTAAGAGAAATCGAAGAAAATTGGATGAAAATAAAAAAAGAAGAAAAAATTAATCAATAAAGTTTGTAGAGTCCAATGGTAAAATTGTAGAAATTGAATGTTTATAAACTAACTGAATATTATCATCTCTCTTTAATAAAAAACTATTACTTCCCATTGCTATAATAGTTCCTTCCAGTTTAATTCCATTGACAAGAAAAATAGTTAATTCTTTTGATTTTTCGATAGCATGATTTACAAAATCTGTCTCAATGTCATCTAAAGAATTTTTTTCAGGGGTTTCCATGGCTTTTTTTAACATTATATCTCTCTCGTGTTTATGTTAAAATTTTGATAGGACCCCTCACCTAGACAAAATTAAATATAAATTAATATGATTTACTTATTTTTTGCAACCCCAAAAGTTAATAATAATCAGGACTTATTCTAAAAAATTGCTCAACTAAATGGATACAATGTGGTTTTGAAAAAATTACTATATTATCACCCTCCTTTATTAACGTGTCCCCTGTTGGCATTATAAACTTTTCTTTTCTAATTATTCCCCCTATTCGTAATCCTGAATCTAACTTTAATTCTTCAATTGGTGGTCCAATTAGTTCTGAGGAAGATGATACCTCACCCTCAATCACTTCTGCATTTCCATTTATTAGAGAATAGAGTCTTTTAATGTGACCCTTTCTAACATGCCTTAAAATTGATGAAATTGTTATTGCTTTTGGATCAATGAACTCTCCAATCCCCAATGAAATAATTAATGACTGAAAATCTGATGTATTTAAAAGAGCAAGAGATTTTTTACATCCTTCGCTTGAAGAAAAAGCTGCAGAAAGAAAATTGACCTCATCACTATCAGTTAAAGATACTAAAGTTTCAGTATTTTCTATATCGGCTTCATGTAAAATTTCTCTATCAATACCTGATCCATTTAAAACGGTAATATCACTGAATTTATCAGATAATGTCGAGGCATTATCTTTATTGTTGTCTATTACAGTTAATTTAATTTTATCAGCCATTGTATCAATTAATGATGCTACCTCACTACCAACTGAACCTCCGCCCACTAAAACAACTTTTCTTGCTTCTTTTTCAGGATGACCAAAAATAGAAACAGTTCTTCTTGATAGCTCTGATGGACAAACAAGATATGCAATATCTCCAATTACTAGTTTATCATTAGATTTGGGGATAATCATTTCCTCGCCTCTTTGCAAACCAACAATAACTGTTTTTAAATCAGGAAACAAATTTGTTAAATCCGAAATTTCAGTCTCAACAATTGGACAGTCTTTTTCAATTTTAATACCGAGAAACTTTAAAGCTCCATCTACAAAAGGAATGTTCTCAATTGCGCCTGGTATTTCAAGTCTCCTTAATACATTTTTTGCTACTTCATTTTCAGGAGAAATAATTACACTGACTGGTAATTTTTCACTTGTAAATAAATCTTGGTGAGAAGGATCTAAATATGATTTGTCTCTTATTCTAGCAATTCTTTTTGGTACTTCAAAAATTGAGTGACCTATCTGGCAGGCAAGCATATTTACTTCGTCAGAGGATGTTATAGCAATCATCATATCTGCATCTTTAGCGCCAGCCTTCTCTAAAATATCAGGATGTGCACCATGACCCACGACACCTCTTATATCCAGTTTATTTGTTAACTTTCTAACTAACTCTGAAGAAGAGTCGATTATTGTGACTTCATTACCCAATAAAGATAATTTCTCAGCAATAGATGCCCCGCTTTTTCCCGCTCCACATATCAATATTTGCATAATTTTCTCAGAGGTTAATACCCAATAATGTTTCTAAAACGTTCATTAGGCATAATATTTAAATCTTTCATTTTTCTATGGAGAGCAGTTCTGTCCATACCAATAAAATTAGCAGTTTTTGAAATATTACCGTTAAATTTTTTTATTTGGGCAAGTATATATTTTTTTTCAAAATGAGACCTGGCAGTCCTAATATCCATATCCAGATCAATAACAAGAAATTTATCCATAAACGCCTCTTCTCTAATAAATATAGTTGCTTTAATACAACTATTTGATATCGATGTCACTAATTAGTTCTATTTTTTATATTCAATTTTTGGGAATATAATCACTGGCTCTTTAATAGATTTTCCGGAAATTAGAGAAAACTTATCTTCAATAAAATCAAATGTTCTTTGATCATCTTTAACGCATAGAATATCTAATAATCTTTTGCAGGATTCAGGCATAACAGGTTGAAGCATAATGGAAATTTTCCTAATCATTTCTACAGTTACCCAAAGTACTGAATTCATTCTCATCAAATCATTATTCTTGAGTTCCCAAGGTTTTTGATCAGAAAAGTATTTATTAGTTAAAGATACAATATTAAATACCTCTTCAATGTAAGAATTTATTTGATAATTATCCATCATTTCTAAAATATCATTAACTTTAATTTCAAGTAAATCCAAAAGCTCTTGATCAACAATCTTTAATGAATTTTTCTCAGGAACTTTACTATTACAATGCTTATTAACCATGCTAAGGCATCTCTGGGATAAATTTCCTAAATCATTAGATAAGTCAGAATTTACTCTATTAATCAAAAGTTCATCACTATAATTTCCATCATTTCCAAAAATAGTTTCTCTCATTAAAAAATATCTTAATTGATCAACACCAAATGAATTTATTAATTCCATAGGATCCTCAATATTACCCAAGCTTTTCGACATTTTTTCACCTTTATTAAGAATAAAACCATGGGCAAATACTTTTTTTGGGATTTCTATGCCAGCAGAGAATAAGAATGCTGGCCAATAAACAGCATGAAAACGTGTTATATCCTTCCCAATTAAATGAATATCAGCAGGCCAGAAACTTTTAAACTTATTACATTTTTCATCTGGCCAATTCAATGCGGAAATATAATTTGTGAGAGCGTCAACCCAAACATAAATAGAGTGTTCTGGGTCATTTGGAACTTTAATACCCCATTCCAAACCCTTTCTAGAGATTGAAATATCATTCAAACCATTTTTAACGAAATTCCTAATCTCGTTTAATCTGCTTCTTGGTTGAATAAAGTCCTCATTTTTTTTATATAAATCTAATAACTTATCTTCATAATTTGATAATTTAAAAAAATAACTTTTCTCATCAACCCATTCAACATTATTATTGCTTGGTGAAATGTATTCATCTTTTTCATTTTTTTTGAGTTCACTTTCTTGATAAAAAGCCTCATCAACAACTGAATACCAACCAGAGTATTCTCCGAGATATATGTCTCCATTTTCTTCCATTTTCAGCCAAATATCATTTACAGCTTTTTTATGCCTTTCCTCTGATGTTCTAATAAAATCATCATTCGAGCAATTAAGTTCTTTAGACATTTTTATAAATGTTTGAGACATATCATAAGCAAGTTGCTCTGGTTTAATATTTAAGGCTTCTGCTTTTTGTTGAACTTTAAGACCGTGTTCATCAGTACCAGTAAGAAAAAAAACTCTTTTTCCATTTAATCTATTAAATCTAGCGATTACATCTGCTGCAATCACCTCGTATGCATGGCCCATGTGTGGAGGTCCATTTGTATATGAAATTGCAGTACTTATATAAAAATTTTCCATTTTAAAGCTATTGTAATTTTATTATTTTATCCAAATTTGAAATAATACTCAGAATTGTTTGTTTTTTATTTAATTTATAAACTCTCTCTTGGCTAATCAAATCTAAAATACTATCCCTTATTTTAAAAACTTTTTCATTATAGTCTTTAAAATCATTACTATAAGATGCTCTTTTTTTGATATAAGAATTAATTTTTGAAATTAAAATATCTGTAAAAATATCAAATCTATTTAAACCCTCGGTGTCTTTTAAAATAAAATCTGAAAATTCATAAATATCCTCATTGAGCTCCCCTCTATCAAAAATATTATTGATTTCATCCGATATTCTTAATGAGTCCGAATGAATTAAATTTTCCAAATTTCCAATACTCCCATTAGCATTAACAATAAAATTATCTAATTCATTTTTTAAAATATCAGGTTTTAAAAATTTAATTCTCTCAATAATTATTTCATCATTTAAATTTTTAAATTTTAATTCTAAACACCTAGATCTAATAGTATCCAAAACCCTATTAATATTATGCGAAATTATTAAAAAAAGGCAATTTGGAGGTGGTTCCTCTAAAATTTTTAAAATTGCATTTGTTGAAGAAATATCCATCAAGTCTAATGAGTCTATTATACAAACTCTCCATTTACTCATTGAAGAGGTTTGCATAAAGAATTGAGAGCACTTTCTTATTTGATCAACTGAAATAAAAGATTTTTTATCATTACCTTCTGGCTCTATTACTAATAAATCTGGATGAGAATTGGCCTCTATAAGTTTGCTAACTTTATTATCAAAAACTTCTAATTTTTTTGTTTTATTATCGGATAGTATTTTTCTAGATAATAAATATGCAAGAGTAGCTTTTCCAATACCTTTGTTACCTGAAAAAATATAAGCATGGTGAAGTGAGTTATTTAAAAACGAATTTATAAGAAAATTAATATTTTCTTTATGACCTCTAATAGAATTATTTTTTCTGGGTAATACAATATCTTCTCTATTAATATCCATTTTAGATTTTAAATCTCTTTTTGATTTCTTCAAAAATAATATCTGATATTTTGTTAATTTCTTGACTAGCATCAATAATTACATAATTCTCAAAATTAGTTTTAGAAAAATCTAAAAAAGCCTCCCTAAGTTTTTCATGAAAACTAATTTCCATATTTTCATATCTATCTTCATTTGTATCCCTACCCTTTGTTCTCTTTAATCCTTCTAAAGGATCGATATCTAAAAAGAATACTAAATCTGGTTCAATTTCACCTATTGTTATCTTTTTGAGCATCTTCATTGCCTCAATGCCTAGTCCATGACCTATACCTTGGTAGGCGAAAGTAGAATGATAATATCTATCACATATCACCCAATTACCTTTTTTAAGTGAGGGAGTTATCAAATTTTTAGTGTGCTCATATCTTGATGCAAACATTAATAAAGCCTCGGTCATGGGTTCCCACTTATTTACTTCTCCAGTAGTTACCAAATCCCTTAAAATCTCAGCTGAAGGAGTTCCACCTGGTTCACGAGTACAAATAATTTCTATCCCTTTATCCATTAGTTTGGATTTTAAAAGATTTATTTGTGATGACTTTCCTGAGCCTTCACCGCCTTCAAATGTAATAAAACGACCAGTCATAATTAATTAATTAAATACCTAATTTTTTGTAAAATCCTTCCAAAAAAATTATTTCTCTCAATGTTTTCTCCCGAAACAAGGCTTGAGTTTACAATTTCCTTTTCATCATTATATACAGTTAATTTTCCAATTATTTGACCTTTTTTAATTGGAGCAATAATTGGTTGATTGAAAGAATATTTTGCATTTAAATTTCTTTTAGTTCTTATATTTAATAATAAGCTTATATTTTCTGATGTTAATATATTTAATTTACTTTTCTTTCCCTCCCATATATCGACTTCATCAAGAACATCATTTTTATTAAATAAGTTATATTTCCTAAAATTCCTTTGACCATAATTTATTAGCTTTCTCATCTCAATTGTTCTGTTATCTCTTGAAGGTAAACCACCAACTATTCCAATAAGTCTAATATTATCTTTATTAGAAGAAATAATCATACTGTATCCAGACTCACTTGTTTTTCCAGTTTTTAATCCATCAACACCCAAATCACTGCCTAATAAATTATTTCTATTGGGCTGAAAAATACCATTCCATGTAAATTCTTTCTCTGAAAAATAATGATAGAAATTTGGAAAATCCCTTATTAATGATTTCGCAAGAAGAGTCATATCATAGGGCGTAGAAAAATGATTGCTATCATGAAGGCCTGTGGAATTGATATAATTTGTATCAATCATACCAAGTTTTTTTGCATAAAAATTCATTTCATTAGAAAATATTTCCTCTGATCCAGAAATTGCTTCTGAGATAGCAATACATGCATCATTTCCAGAATGAATTACTATACCTCTAATAATATTCTCTAATGATATATAAGAATAGACTTCTGCAAACATTGTGGAGGAATCTGAAATTGCACCTCCTTTTCTCCAAGCATTTTCAGAAATAAAAATTTTATCATCTAATGAAATAATATTATTTTCTAGATAATCGAATAGGACATATAAAGTCATTAATTTTGACATTGAGGCAGGGTAAATTTTTTTTCTAGAATTTTTTTCATACAATATTTGGTTAGTTTCATAGTCAACTAAAAGGGCATATTTAGCATCTGACACAAAAGGATAAGCTGAGGTGGAGTAAAAAAAGAAAACACCAATAGTCAGTATTTTTGATTTTAAAAAAATTATTTTTTTTACAAAATTATCTAATTTTTTCGATAATTGCATCTTCAAAACCTTTTTCTTTTATTATATTCAAAATACGCTTGGTATAATTTTTATTAACAAAGGGACCCAATAACACTTTGTGTCCCAATTGACTTTTATCAACTCTAATTTTAGCTAGATTTTTTACCTGAGAAATAATGTTGTCTATATTATTAACATCAGAAAAAATACCTATTCTTACAAAATAAAATCCCTTATCATTTTTAATATTTTTTGTAAGTTTTTGTTTAACAATTTTTCCATTTTTATCATAAATTTTAGCCCTACCATAATATTCAACAATAACATTGGCTGTACCTTTTTTTTGAAAGCCAAGAATAGATGCAGCTTTTTTTGAAACATCAATAATTCTATTTTTTACAAAAGGTCCTCTATCATTAACTCTAAGGATTAATGACCTATTGTTTTCAATATTTGTGACCCTAACGAGTGACGGTAATTGTAAAGTTTTATGTGCAGCTGTGAGTAAGTTCATATCAAAAACCTCTCCATTTGCAGTCTTTTTTTTATGAAAGTTTGGTCCATACCATGAAGCAACCCCTCTTTCTGTATAATCAAAACTTTCTTCTGGATAAAATGTTCTACCTTCGATTTGATATGGTTCTCCAATTTTATATTCCCCGCCTGAAAAAGGAGATTTTTTATGAGGATAATAACTAATATTAGGTGAGCAAGAGATGATAATTAAAAAAAATACTATAGGTAAAAATTTCAAATTGCACATTTTTTTATGATATCAAGATTCGCTATTCACAAAACTATCAGAATAATTAGAATATTATTTCTAGGAGGATTTATGCAGAGAAATTTCGAACAAATAAAAATAAATGAAATTGAAATCAATACCCTTGTTGAGGGTGATGGTAAACCAGTTATTTTCGTTCATGGCTGGCCAGAAAGCTGGTATAGCTGGAGAAACCAAATAGAACCATTTAAAAAAGCAGGCTATAAAGTAATAATACCTGATATTCGAGGATATGGCAGATCAAGCAATCCAAAAGAAGTTGAAAAATATACTTTAAAAGAAATCACAAAAGACCTTATTGGTATTTTAGACTTTTTAAATGAAGAAAATGCCCATATTATTGGCCACGATTGGGGAGCTCCTATTAGTTGGTACACTTCTTTGCTATACCCAGAGAGAATAAATTCTGTTTCAGGATTATCTGTACCATTTAATCCTTTTATAAATATACCGCCAACAGAAATATTCAAACAATTATATAAAAATGATTTTTTTTATATCTTATATTTCCAAAAATATGGTGTGGCTGAAAAAGAGCTTGAATTTGATTTAAACAAATCATTAAAACAAATTTATTGTAACTCTGATTTTGTTGGTATGAAAAAAAGGATAAAGTTATTATCTGAGGGAAGTTCTAAGAAAAAAGATAAAAATTCATCTTTTCTTGAAAATGAGGATATTCCTGAAAATTTACCAAACTGGCTTTCTCAAGGAGATCTTAATTATTTTGTAAAAGAATTTGAAAATAGCGGTATGACTGGTCCATTAAATCGTTATAGATGCATGGATTTAGACTGGAAAGAATTAAAAGATTTATCATTAAATAAAATTACTAAACCAGCATGTTTTATTACTGGAGATTTAGATCCAGTTAATTTCTTTATACCTGATGTAAATTTATTTGAGTCTGTTGGTGAAAATTATACAGATTTAAGAAAAAAAGAAATAATTAAGAATGTTGGACATTGGACACAACAAGAAGCACCAGATAAAGTAAATAAAATTTTATTAGACTTTTTGGGAAAAATATAAATACATATTGTTTAGAAAACCCTGCGGAGGGGTGGCCGAGTGGTTGAAGGCACCGGTCTTGAAAACCGGCAGGCGGGCAACCGTCTCGGGGGTTCGAATCCCTCCCCCTCCGCCATTGGAAAAATATATAAACTTAAATAAAGAAAAAAATAATTTCTACTATTTAAAAATTTTGAAAGTAGCTGAAGCTCTAGCAATTTCATTACTGTCAATATCCCAAATATTTGCCTCAGAAAAACCTACACTTCTTCCGACCTTAACAACCCTACCTTCACCGATGAATTTTCCTTTTTTAGCCGGTAATAAAAATATTGTTTTTAACTCTAGTGTTACGTGATGCTTATCATGTACAGTATGAAGAGCATGGCCACATAATCCATCAAGCATAGTTGAGATAAACCCACCCATAATAAAATTACGTCTATTTGTAAATTTTCCATCAAGTTCATAGGAATGCTTTACGAATCCTTCTTTAATTTCTAGATGAACTCTATTTAAAATTTTACCAGCTTCAGGCATAAACTCTCTTTGATTGGAAATCATTTATATTAATTCCTTTAATTCCTTTGATGTAAAAATTTTAATTTTTTCATATTCTTTATTCCTAACAAGTTTTGCCCAATCTAGGTTAGAAATCAATGCCCTTTCCATTGCAACAAAATCATATTCATCATTATACAGTCTTTCTAAAAATTTGTTCATTTTTACGATTACCACATGATTAGATTATTAGAATCGAATTATTTTATATTTATATATTTTAATATTATAAAATTTTGATAAAATTTTTAAAAAACATCTTGAAGAATGATAATTAACTATTATCTTCAAAATATGGAGTAAAATAATGGAACGTGATGCAAAATTTAAAATTGGCGAAATCGTAAAACATAAATTCTTATCTTTTAGAGGTGTTATTTTTGATGTAGATCCAACTTTTAATAATACTGATGAATGGTGGTTATCAATACCAGAAGAAATTAGACCAAAAAAAGACCAGCCATTTTATCATTTGCTTGCGGAAAATGATGTAACGGAATATGTTGCTTATGTTTCTGAACAAAATTTATTATATGATATAAATAAAGACCCTGTAAGACACCCTCAAGTAGATGAACTTTTTAGCGAATATAAAGATGGTTCTTATCTTATGTCGCAAGAAAGAATGCATTAATAATTTTGCAAAAAGATAACCGTCCCTACTTTGTTCGTTTACTGGTTGAAAACTTCTACAAATTTTGGTCAAGGCACTTCTTAATTCCTCAGTTTAAGAGAGTGGGTAAAAATTTAGATGTAAATAAACCATGGAATATTGATGTATATGGCAACAACATCTCTATTGGCGAAAATGTACATATCAGAACATCAAAAAATTTAATTACTCAACTATGCTCATGGAATAAAAATAATTGCGATGGAGTAATAAAAATTGGTGATAATGTTCTTATATCACCTGGTGTAAGAATAATTTCAGCTAAAGAAATAATAATCAAATCAAATGTTATGATAGCAAGTAATGTATATATATCAGACTCAGATTGGCATGGAATTTATGATAGAGTAAATACCCCAGGATTAAGTCAAAATATAACTATAGAAGAAAATTCATGGATAGGAGAAGGATCTAAAATATCAAAAGGCGTAAAGATTGGAAAGAACTCTATAATAGGTTTAGGTTCAGTTGTTACCTCAAATGTTCCAGACAATGAAATATTTGGAGGAAATCCTGCAAAAAAAATTGGTGAGATTGATAAAAATAAAAAAATAAGAAAAAGAGAGGATTTATTTTTAAACAATGATTACAATAAGTTAATGAAGTTTCTTATAAAAGAAGATTTAAAAGAAAATAACTTCTTTGCGTGGCTAAGAGTCTTATTTTTTCCTAAAAAAGGTGATTAGTTTTGATTAATTCACTAATCCCAGTCTGATAGAATATCCTCAACATTTGAAATATTTAAGGGTGGTGGACCTTGAATTTGAGAGGGAGTTCTTGAAAATCTTGGTGCTACATTTGGCTGAATAACTCCTTCATAATCCACAAAAGTTTCTCTTGCTTTATTATGAGGATGATTTGGAGCTTCCTTCATACTCAAAACTGGAGCAAAACAGATATCAGTTCCTTCCATTATGGAGCACCAATCATCTCTAGTTTTTTTCTTAAAAGCCTCAATTAGTTTAATTTGTAAATCATTCCATAGATTTTTGTTCATTTGATCCAAGAAATCCTGATCTTCTATTTCGAGCTTTTCCAATAATAAAGAATAAAATTGAGGTTCAATTGACCCTATTGAAATAAATTTATTATCCTTTGTTTCATATACATTATAAAAATGTGCTCCTGAGTCTAATAAATTATCCCCTCTCTCTTCCTGCCAGATCCCTGAGCTCAAAAAACCATAAAACATTGTCATTAATGATGCGGAACCATCTGTCATAGCACAATCAACAACCTGACCTTGTCCAGATTTTTGAGCCTCAAATAAAGCAGCTATTATACCCATAGCTAAGTACAAGGCACCTCCCCCAAAATCACCAACTAAATTAAGAGGGGGAACTGGTTTCTCATTCTTTCTTCCAATTGAATGAAGTGCTCCGGTTAACGCAATATAATTTATATCATGTCCAGCAGCTTGAGATAAAGAGCCAATTTGCCCCCATCCAGTCATTCTTCCATAAACCAACTTAGGGTTAATTTTTAAACAATCTTCTGGTCCTAGACCAAGTCTCTCCATTACTCCTGGTCTAAACCCTTCTTGAATAATATCTGACTTCTTTATTAGCTCTAAACAAACTTTAATGTCATCTGAGTCTTTTAAATTTAATTTTATTGATCTTTTTCCCCTTGCTTCAATTATATGCTTTGAGGAACCTTGATCATTTCTATCAATTCTTACTACATCTGCACCCATATCTGATAGTAGCATTCCACAAAATGGTCCGGGTCCTATTCCTGCAAATTCAATAACCTTAACACCTGATAATGGTCCTTTTTTCATAATTTAACCTCAAAAATAACTTATTCCTTATCATTTAACTTTAAATCAATGCTTAAGTCACCGATTTTTTTTCTTAATGTATTTCTGTTTAAACCAAGAATTTCAGATGCTTTTAATTGATTTCCATTTGTGAAGTTTAAAATATTTTCAATTATTGATTTTTCTACTTTTTCAATAATAGCTGGATAAATATTTTTACTATTATCATTCAATAATTTTTCTCGATTTCTATCAAAATACTGATCGATTAAACTTGATAAGCTTAATTCAACTATATTTTTACTTTCATCTCTCAATTGTTCAAGCTCATATATAATAATTTCCTTATTCAGTAAATCTTCAGAATAAAGAGCTGATATTCTCAAAATAAAATTTTCTAACTCTCTAACATTACCCGGCCATTTATAAGACTTCATTTCATCAATAGCGTCATTATCAATCTTTTTAAGCGGTAGCCCTGATTTCTCGGCTTTAATCAAAAAATGTTCTATAAGTTCAGGTAAATCTTCAATTCTATCTCTTAAAGGCGGTGTATCTATAGGAACAACATTCAGTCTATAGTATAGATCCTCTCTAAAAATGCCTAAATCTATTAACTTTTTTAAATCCTTATTAGTTGCAGCAATAATCCTTACATCAACCTCTATTTTTTCTTTTCCACCTACAGATGTATACTCGCCCTCTTGTAAAACTCGCAATAGTCTAGTTTGAGCATCCAAAGGCATATCACCAATTTCATCTAAGAAAAGTGTTCCTTTTTCGGCCTGCTTAAACTTTCCATCGCTCTTTTGGTGTGCTCCAGTAAAAGACCCTTTCTCATGACCAAACAATTCACTCTCGATCAAATCTTTTGGAATAGCGGCCATATTAACAGCAATAAAAGGATTATCTGATCTTTTACCAAACATATGAAGAGCCTTGGCAACAAGTTCTTTTCCTGTACCACTCTCACCATAAATAGTAACTGTAAGGTCATTTTGTGATAATCTACCAATAACCCTATACATTTCCTGCATAATTTTAGAACTACCAATAATTAAATCATTATTTTTTTTTCTAATTAATGATCGACCTTTTTCTTTAGGTTTAGTCTGAATAGCTTTTAAAACAAGATTACTTAAATCATTTAAATCAAATGGTTTTGGTAAATATTCAAATGCACCTTTTTCAACTGAGGAAATAGCTGTTTGAAGATTATTTCTCGCGCTAACCACTATTATTGGAAGATTTGGCCTGAGCTCTTTAATCTGAGGAATTATTTCAAAAGACTCTCCATCTGGAAGCATCACATCAGTAATAAGAACATCACCTTGGCCGCTCTCGATCATTTTCCATAATTTCTTAATTGTTTTTGAAGTTTTAACAATGTACCCCTCACTTGATAAAAAATCTGAGGTTACTAATTGAACCGACTCATCATCCTCCAATAATAAAACTACTTTTTGTGCCATCACCTACCCCACTGATGCTAAATTTATTGTAAAAATAGTACCTTCTGAATTTGTTTCAAAATTAATAATACCGTCATGGTCGTTAATGATTTTAGCAACCATTGCTAAACCAAGACCGCCCTTTGAAGATTGTTTTGAAGAGACAAATGGTTCGAAAATATTTTTTTGAAATTGTTCAGGTATACCACATCCATTATCTTTAATTTTGATTTCAATGGGTAGATTCTTCCTTTCGCCTGAAAAAAATCCCTTAACAATCGATCCATGTCTATATGATGTGTAAATTTCTATAAAACCTTTATAATTTTTATCTATTAAAAGATTATTTTGAATTGCTTCACATGAATTTGTCATTAAATTTAAAAAAACCTGAATTAATTGATCTTTATTACCCATTACCTGAGGAATAGATGGATCAAAATACTCTCTAATATCTATATCAATTTTTTGAGAATTTTTTAATACATCACATGTATGACGAATAATTGAATGAATATTTAAAGAATTTAAGTTATCAAGTGGAACATTATCAAAAACCTCAATATTCTCTACAAGACCCCTAATTCTATCAACCTCAGTACAAATAAGATTTACTAATTTCTTATCTTCAAAGCCTTTTCTTTCAATAAGCTGGGCCGCTCCTCTAATTCCTGCAAGAGGATTTTTTACCTCGTGAGCAAGCATTGAACCAAGATAGGACATGGTTTTTCCTGAAGAGTCTTTATTTGCAGATAAAAAATCTTTTTCAAAATTATTTTCTATGAAAAGAATCATTATTTCATCTTCAGAAATAGGAGTAATTTGAACATTAATTGCTTTTTTTTCACCAATTCTTGGGTTACTTAAATCTAGACCATATTCATTAAATCCAGAATTTTCATCGATACATTTATCAATTAAATTAATAATTGGTGATGAGAATGGCATGAAATCTCTAATATCTTTTCCAACCACCATTTTAGAACTTGTTTTAAAAAAATCTTCACCAGAAATATTTATAATGGTAATTTTTTTCTGCAAGTTTATAATAACCAATGGAAAGGTCATCGAGTTTACAATTTGATAGTATGTATCATTTTGTATATTCATGTAAATTTGCCTATTTTTTGTGCAACTATATTATATGCCTATTAATTAGGCAAATATCTTTTAAAAAACAAACTTTGAGTCTAATTTTATGGTCCATTTTTTAATATTAGCTGCTGGTAAAGGCGAAAGAGCAAAAAAAATTAGTAATAATTCACCAAAGCAGTATGTTGAATTCAATAATATATCACCTTTAAGATACTTATTAAAAAAAATTACTAAAATTAGCGAAATCTCTTCAATTACAGTTGTGATTTCAAAGGATAATCTAAGAGAATATAAAAGAGATATCAGAGGTATTAAGAACTTACGAAAGTATATTTTAGGTGGGAAAACAAGGGAAGAGTCATCATTTAAAGGCCTGAAAAGCCTAAAAAATGAATTTGGAAATAAATCAAATCAAAAAGTCTTAATTCATGACGCAGCAAGACCATTTATTCCAAAAAAAATTATTATTCAAAGTATTAAAAGTTTAGAAAAATATAATGCTACTTGCCCATATATAAAAAATGAAGATACAATTAAATCAATTAGTTATGAAAATAAACTTAACCATATTAATAGAAATAAAATAATTTCACTTCAGACTCCTCAAGGCTTTGATCTTAACCAAATATTTAAATTACATTATGAAAATAGAAAAAGTAATAAAAAATACACCGACAATCTTTCGTTATTAATTGATAAAGAAAAGCCTTTTAAACTTATAAAAGGTTCTAAAAGAAATTTTAAAATAACAACATATGATGATCTATTACTTTTTAAAGATATAATCTCAAGCAAGAAAAGAAAACTTGTTGGAATTGGATTTGATATTCATGCTTTTACAAAAGGCAATGAAATAATACTAGGAGGAGTAAAATTAAAGTCTAAATATAAATTATTAGCTCACTCAGATGGAGATGTTCTCCTTCACTCAATAACTGATGCTATTTTAGGCGCTAAAAGTAAAAATGACATAGGTGCACATTTTCCAGCTTCAAATGATAAATACAAAAATGCAAATTCAATATTATTTTTAAATAAAGCAATGAATTATATTGAGAAGAATAATGCGGAAATTATTAATCTAGACATAAATTTAATATGTGATTATCCAAAAATTAACCCTATAAAATCAAAATTAAAAAAAAGTTTATCAAATTTGCTTAAAGTTGAAGTTGATAAAATAAATATTAAAGCCACTTCAACTGAAGATCAGGGTTTTATAAATTTTAAAAATGGAATTGCCTCACAGGCAATAGTTTCAATAGAGTCGATTAATGAATAAAAATAACCTAATATCTCTTTTCGTTACTTTTGGTTTTCTAGGTAAAGTAAAATATTTTCCAGGTACTATTGGTTCATTTGGAGGGCTTTTAGCTGGGGCTTCTATAATCAAAATATTGGGTCATAATATTTTTATATCGTGCTTCTTTATTTTAACATTAATAAGTTTTTTTGCTGTTGAAGAGTATCTAAAATACTCTAAAAGTATAGATCCTCAGGAAGTGGTCATTGATGAAGTTTTAGGACAATGGATTGCAATTGCATTTATTCCATTTAATTTTAAAGCTTTTCTACTAGCTTTTGTTTTATTTAGATTTTTTGATATATGTAAAGTATTTCCAGTAAATAAAATAGAAAAAATCAAAGGTTTTATTGGAGTCATTGGTGATGATTTACTTGCCGGAATTTATACAGCTATAATAATAATAATACTTACAAGTTACGGGTTTGTTTAATGTATAGCGATGAAATAAATAAGTTATCAAAAAAAATAATTACTATTGGGGCGAAAAATAAAGTCCTTATTTCAACTGCAGAAAGCTGTACTGGTGGAATGATTGGTTCGGTAATAACAAGCGTACCTGGTTCATCATCTGTTTACGATAGAGGTTTTGTAACATATTCAAATGAGTCAAAAGCAGAACTTTTAGATATAGATATTAATTTAATAAATAAGTATGGAGCTGTTTCAAAAGAAATTGCCGTTTTAATGGCAGAAGGATGTTTAAAAAAATCATATTCAAACTTAACTGTATCAGTTACAGGAGTAGCTGGTCCCGGAGGAGGAACTTATGATAAACCTGTTGGCCTTGTTCATATGGCAATTGCAAGAGAAAATAGTGAGACAATTGATTTTAAATTTTTATTTGGTAATAAGAACAGAGATGAAATTAGAGAATTAACAACATTAAATGCACTAAAGAAACTATTCGATAATTTTTAAATTAATAGATAAGATTTATTCTTTCTTCAAAACTTAAAATAATCTGTGAAAGTATTTTATTAATATTTTTTTGAAGAATTTTCTCGAATATTTTATTTTCTAAGTCAATCACAATATTTAATTTAACAGCACTTCCTTTCCCCTCTTTCTTAAAATGCCATTTATTAATTAAAGAATGAAATGGACCATCAATACCATTAGATATTATTATTAATTTCTCTCTATCGCAATTAACCTCACTTGTAAATTCTCCCGACATAAATAGATATTTAAGTTTTAATTTTGCGATAAATTTCTTATCGTTACCACTTAATATTTTTGATGAATTACAGCCAGGTATAAATTTTGAATAACTATCAACATCGCTAATAACATCAAAAAGAAATTCTGAAGGAAAATTCAAAAAATTTTTATACTCAACATCTATCAATTTAGATCACTGTTGACTCAGTCTTATTTTCTTTAATTTTAAAAAATCATCGCCTGCATGATGAGATGATCTTGTCAAAGGGCTTGACGAAACCATAAGGAAACCTTTTGACTCCGCAATCTCTTTATATTTTTCAAAATCATCAGGGGTTATAAAATCTTTAATTGGTGCATGTTTTCTAGTTGGCTGAAGGTATTGACCAAGGGTAAGGAAATCAACATTAGCCGCCCTTAAGTCATCCATCACTTGCATAATTTCATCTTTTGTTTCCCCTAGACCAAGCATTAGTCCAGATTTTGTAAAAACCTCGGGCATAATTTCTTTAGCATCAGATAAAATCTTTAAAGAATTAAAATATCTTGCACCTGGCCTTATTGATAAATATAATCTTGGAACAGTTTCTAAATTGTGGTTAAAAACATCTGGTTTAGACTCCAAGACAACTTCAAGAGACTTTTCTTTTCTTAAAAAATCTGGAGTTAAAATTTCTATTGTTGTTTTTGGGGATTCTCTCCTTAGTAACTGAATTGTTTTTGAGAAATGCAAAGCTCCACCGTCATGAAGATCATCCCTATCAACGGATGTTATAACCACATGATCAAGGCCAAGTTTCTTAACTGTTTGAGATATTCTATATGGCTCAAATGGATCTAAATCCTCAGGCTTACCAGTTTTTACATTACAAAATGCACATGCTCTTGTGCAAGTATCTCCCATTATCATGAAAGTTGCATGCTTTTTTGACCAGCATTCACCTAAATTTGGACAATTAGCCTCCTCACATACAGTTACAACATTACCTGCTTTAATAATATCTTTTGTAGTCTCAAAGGTTTTTGAACTAGGCAACCTTGATCTAATCCATTTTGGTTTTGGTAAAATAGATGTCTCTTTATTATTTACTTTTTCTGGATGTCTAACTTTTGTCAAATCTATACTTCTTTCTAAATATATTATGATAAACTATTTGATGCTCAAAAGAAATATTAAGTATTAATTATTTGAAGGATTTTTAAGAATAAATACTTTTTCAGATAGAGAAGAGTATCCAAGATTTTCTCTTATAACCTCATCAATTAGATCAAGGTTATCTGTTGATTGATAGGAAAACCTTAAAATCTTATCTTCAAGTGCTATATTTGTTTTTTTGATTAAATTCAAATCATAGCTATTTTTTTTAATTTGATGATTGATTTCTCTCAGTTTCAAAATACCGTTTTCACTATTAATTAAATGAAATAAAGCCGAAAAATTTAAAGTAACCATAATTAGAGAAATTGCAAGATACAACCCTACTCTTTTATAACGAGGTTTATTAGCGTAATGTATTATTTTATTTTCATTAAAACGAATCATGATTCAAAGAATCATAAATCATGGGGATTGGTCAAGAATTAATTTATAAATAAATTCATTTAAGTATTGATTTACCTGCATATTTTGAATTTTTACCTAGAAATTCTTCAATCCTTATTAATTGATTATATTTTGAAACTCTATCAGACCTTGTTAATGATCCGGTTTTAATTTGACAAGACTCAGTTGCAACTGAGAGATCTGCAATAAAATTATCTTCAGTTTCACCTGATCTATGAGAAATTATATATGAATAATTATTATTTTTAGCAATATCAATTGAATTAAAAGTCTCAGTTAAAGTTCCTATTTGGTTAACTTTTATTAAAATAGAATTAGCAGAATTCAATTCGATACCTTTTTCAAGTCTTTTTGAATTTGTTACGAATAAATCATCACCCACAATCTGAACATTATTACCAATTTGCGAATTAAGCTTTGTCCAACCTTTCCAGTCATCTTCATCCAGCGGGTCTTCAATTGAAAATATTGGAAATTTTTCAATCAACGTTTTTAAATACTCAATCATTTCATCAGAATTAATGGGATTATTAAAATTTGTTAAATTATATAATCCATCTTTATAAAACTCCGTTGCAGCTACATCTAAGGCAAAAACAATATCTTCTTGAACTTTATAGCCAGAGTTTTCCACTGCCTTGGTTAAAAGGGATAGAGTATCTTCAGGTGATGCAATATTTGGAGCAAATCCACCTTCATCACCTACACTAGTTGACTGCCCCATTTCAGATAGAATTTTTTTCAATGAATGAAAAATTTCAGAACCCATTTGCATGGCGTGTTGAAATGATGAAGCTGAAATAGGCATAATCATAAATTCTTGAAAATCCAATGGATTATTTGCATGAGCCCCGCCATTAACAATATTCATCATCGGAACAGGAAGTGAATATGAATTATTTTCTCCAAGATATTCAAATAAATTTACATTATTATTTTTTGCAGATGCTTTCGCAACTGCCATAGAAACTCCTAAAATAGCATTAGCACCTAATCTTGATTTATTTTCAGTTCCATCAAGATTAATTAATAAATTATCAATGCCAGTTTGATCTTGAGCATCAAAACCAGCTAAACTTTTATTAATCTCAGTATTTATATTAGAAACAGCTTTAGTTACCCCACGACCGAAAAAATCATTGAGCCCATCCCTTAGTTCGTGAGCCTCATAAGCACCAGTCGATGCACCAGATGGTACAGCTGCTCTTCCTTTAATGTTGTTCTCAAGAATAACATCAACTTCAATAGTAGGATTACCTCTGCTGTCAAATATTTGTCTCCCAGTAATATTCTTAATATTTGTCATATAATACCTCTATCGCTCAAATCATTTTATTGTTATCTGTAGGTTATATTACAAGTATTTGATAAATGTTAAAACATAACAAATCAATATGCTTTTAAAGTGAATCTAATAAAAAATTTTTAAAACAAGAATTAAAATTGGTAATTATATAATCAAACAAATAAAATATTTGTATTTATGAAAGAGAGAAATATGAAACACTTAGGAAAAAATTCAAAGCAGCCAAAAAATCCAGATATAAAAATCCTAGATAAAGTAAAAAACCTTAATGATGAAAAAAATTATGTAATTAGGTTGACTCAACCTGAGTTTACATGTCTATGCCCTATTACAGAACAACCTGATTTTGCTCATATTATAGTAGACTATATTCCTAACAAATGGATTGTAGAGTCAAAGTCTCTAAAACTTTTCTTTAATAGTTATCGTAATAAAAAATCTTTTCATGAACATACAACGATGGAAATTTCTGAAACTTTAAATAAACTTCTTAAACCAGTTTGGATAAGAATTGGAGGATATTGGTATCCTCGAGGAGGAATACCAATAGATATTTTTTGGCAAAATAAAGAACCACCAAAAAAAGCTTGGATACCGCCTCAAGAAGTTACTCCATATAGAGGTAGAGGCTAAATAAAGTTTAATTTATTTCGTATAAAAAATTCGAATCAGAATTATAATTTAAAGAATTTATGGGAGAATTATTATGGATATTGAAAGAACTATGTTTTGGGCAGGTTTATTAGCAATATTATTTATTTATTTGGCATTTCAAACGGCATTAGCAAGGACAAAAGAATCCTCAGTTGGAGAAGGTACTGGAGATCTTTTAAAAAAATCAAGAGTGGTAGGTAATTTTGCAGAACATGTACCATTAATGTTAATTATGATGATGTTTTTGGAGAATGATGGTTATGAAGGATTTATTACAATTTTAGGCTTGTTATTTTTTATTTGTAGACTGGGTCATGTATATGGAATTCTCTATCAAGATGGATTTGGTCCAAAAGAAAATCCTGCAAGAGCAATTGGTGCTATGGGCTCTTGGGCATTAATGGCTATAGCTGGATTAATGTGCATTTTTTAAAAATTTAAAATGATTTTACGGTATTATCTATAGATTTTATTTTACTTAGAATATTCTCAATTTCATCTAACCTTGTTGCAGATGGGCCATCGCATAGTGCCTTTTTGGGATCTGGGTGAACCTCTATAAAAAGACCAGCTAGACCTATAGCTGTTCCAGCAAGAGCTAAATCAAGTGCTTGGCTAGATCTTCCATCAGCGGCATTTCCTTGACCACCGGGTATTTGAAGTGAATGAGTTACGTCTAAAATTACAGGTTTTTTAAAATTTTTTAATTCTGAAATACCTAAAAAATCTACAATAAGATTGTTATACCCAAAAGAAGATCCTCTTTCACACAAAATTATATTTTCGTTATCGAATGCATGACATTTGTTAATTATATTCAACATTTGACCTGGCGATAAAAATTGACCTTTTTTAATATTTAAAGGTAATTTGGTTTCACATGCAGCTTTAATTAAATCAGTTTGTCTACATAGAAAAGCTGGTATTTGAATAATATCAGCAATTTCAGAAATTTTTTCCACTTGTCCAATTTCATGAACATCGGTAATTATTGGGATATCAAATGCTTTTTTAATTTCACTAAAAAATTCTATACCTTTCTCTAATCCAGGACCTCTGTAAGAGTCAACTGATGATCTATTAGCTTTATCAAATGACGCTTTGAAAATAAAAGGTAAGCCCAATCTATCAGTAATTTTTTTTAAATCTGACGCTACTTGACTTGCCATCGTTAAATCTTCAAAAACGTTTAAACCAGCAATTATTATAATTGGAGAACTATTTGATATTTCAATATTTTTAAAATTTATCTTCATTTTATTTTTTATTTTTACTCTCTTTTATAGATGCTTTTATAAAAGATGAAAACAACGGATGAGGATCAAAAGGTCTAGATTTTAACTCTGGATGAAATTGAACTCCAATAAACCAAGGATGATTTTTGATTTCGACTATTTCAGGTAAAAGACCATCAGGAGAAATACCAGAAAAGTTCAATCCAATTTGTTCCAATTTTTCTTTATAATTTATATTCACCTCGTATCGATGCCTATGCCTCTCATTAATTTTTTTTGTTTTGTATATTTTATAAGAAAAAGATTTTTTATTTAGAACGGCAGGATAAGAGCCTAATCTCATAGTTCCTCCATACTCGCTATTACTATCTCTTAAAAATTTTTTGTCATTTTTTTCCCATTCAGTCATGAGACCAATGACAGGATTTTTTGTATTACTTAATTCAGAGGAATTAGCATTATCAATTTTAGCTAAGTTTCTTGCTGCTTCAATTACTGCTAACTGCATACCAAAACAGATACCAAAAAAAGGAATTTTATTAGTTCTTGCATAGTTAATGGCAAGTATTTTACCTTCAGAACCTCTTTTACCAAATCCACCTGGAATAAGAATTCCTGACATAGATTTTAATAACTTAGTATCTTTTTTTGTTTTAATTTTTTCTGAGTCAATCCAATGAATTTTAACACTAATGTCATTTGCTATACCTCCATGAGTAAGTGCCTCAGATAATGATTTATAAGCATCTTTTAAACCTACATATTTTCCAATTACTCCAATATTCACCTGACCTTTTGGATTATTAACGCTATGAACTACCTTATTCCATTTCCTGAGGTTAATTTTTCTTGGTTTTTTTATATTCATTGATGCAAGAACCTCTGTATCAAAACCGTTTTGCATATAAATTTTAGGTATTTCATATATAGTTTTTACATCAGTTGCTTGAATAACTGATTTTTCTGAAACATTGCAAAAAATTGCTATTTTTTTAATATCAGATTTATCAATTCTTTTTTCACTTCGACATAATAAAACATCAGGTTGAATTCCAATTGATCTTAATTCTTTCACAGAATGCTGAGTAGGTTTTGTTTTTATTTCTCCAGCAGCTGCAATGTAAGGAACAAGAGTTAAGTGAACAAAGCATGTTTTATTATCAGAAAGCTCATTTCCCAATTGTCTTATAGCTTCAAAAAATGGAAGCCCCTCTATATCTCCGACTGTTCCACCAATTTCACATAAACAAAAATCTATATTTTTATTATTATTTAAAATAAATTCTTTTATTTGGTCAGTAACATGAGGAATAATTTGAACAGTTCCACCTAAATAGTCACCCCTTCTTTCTCTCTCAATAACTTTATTATAAATTTGACCTGTAGTGATATTATCTTCCACCGATGAGTTAACATCAGTAAATCTCTCATAATGACCAAGATCTAAGTCAGTTTCAGTTCCATCCTCAGTTACAAAAACTTCACCATGTTGAAAGGGGCTCATTGTTCCAGGGTCAACATTCAGATAGGGATCTAATTTCCTTAACTTCACAGAGTACCCTCTTGCTTGAAGTAATGCTCCAAGACCTGCAGATGCTATGCCTTTTCCTAAGGATGATGCCACACCACCAGTAATAAATATATACCGTGTCATGGAACAACAATATAGCTAATATAATTGATTAATGGAAGAGTGGAAAAATTTTAATTTAAATCAGGTAAATCATTAAGATCAATATCTTCAATTTGATCGATTATTTCTACTTCATTAAGATCATTAACGATAGAATCTGAATCATCTACACTTGATAAAACTGCCAGGAGTAAGCTTGTAGAAAAAAAAATCACCCCAAAAATTGATGTAAGTCTTGTTAAAATATTACCTGCTGAGCGGCTCGACATAAAATCACCAGTTCCACCAACAAGGCCGCCTCCTTCAGATCTTTGAAGAAGAACAAGTGCGATTAATGTCACCGAAACAATTAAATGTATAACTAAGATAAAAGTATTCATACCATTCCTATATTAAAATTAAGCTTTTATATGAATAAACATAATAATTCAAACTTCTTAATCACAAAAATCCAATATAGATTTAAAATCTTTATATTTTAAACTTGCTCCACCAATTAGCGCACCATTTACATGTTCTATTGATAGAATATCTTCAGCATTTTTCTTACTAACTGATCCACCATATAAAATTTTTATCTTTTTTCCTCTAGCGCCATACTTTTCTATTAATTTTTTTGAAATAAATTTATGAACTTTTAAAATATCTTCATTTTTAGGAACAAGACCACTTCCAATAGCCCATATAGGTTCATAAGCTAAAAATAAATTATTTGAGGAAATATTATCTGGAAGAGATTTCTTTAGCTGATCTCCAATTATTCTAAGTGTTTTTTTATTTTTTTTCTGTGAAAGGCTCTCACCAACACAAATAATAACATTTAATTTATTCTTTAAAGCATTAATAGCCTTCAATTTAACGGTTTCACTTGTTTCATTATGATATTCTCTTCGTTCAGAATGACCTAAAATAACCATTTCTAAATTTATATCTTTCAACATTTCTGGAGAAATATCTCCTGTAAATGCTCCAGATTCTTTTTCAGAGCAATCTTGAGCGCCTATCATTAAATTTGATTTTTTTGAAATTGATGAAAATTTCTGTGCAATTGTAAATGGAGGACAAATTAAAATATCAGTATTTTTAAATTTTCTACTTTTTATATATTTCATTAGATTGGTTATCATTAAAGAACTACTCTTTAATCCATTCATTTTCCAATTTCCTGCAATAAGTAGCTTCTTATTATTTTTCATTTAAAATCCTCTTTGAGATAACTTAAAAAACTAGATATTTATATAAATAATTTCATAAAGTTGATAGCAAAATCTTGCCTTTTGTAAATCAAAGATACACTATGCAGAAAATTTTAGTATAATATTTTGGGGTTTAAAAAAATGTTAGATCTTTTAAGAAAAAATGCTACTGGGCCTTTAGGTATAGCCTTAATAATTTTATTGGTTTTTGCTTTCTCAATATGGGGTGTTGGAGATATTTTTAGAGGATTCAATGCAAATATTTTAGCTAAAATTGGAAATAGAGAATTAAACTCCCAAAGCTATCTTTTTAGCTTTAATAGGGAGATAAGCAGAATTTCAAATCAATTAGAAAGAGCTGTTACAACTGAAGAGGCAATTAATTCAGGTTTACATTATCAAATTCTTGATAGATCCCTTGTAGAGCTATCGGCAAATGCAGCCTCCGATCAAATTGGACTAATTGCATCAGATGAAGCAATCAAAAAAAGAATTCTATCAACATCTGCATTTAAGAATGCGTTTAATCAATTTGATGGAAATATTTTTGAACAAATAATTAGACAAAATGGGTTAACAGAAGATAGCTTTCTTGAATTAGAAAGAGACTCTCATGTTCTTTCTCAGTTATCTAAGTCAGTTTTTAGCGAAATTAATCCTCCAGTTCCATTAAATGATTTATTATTTAAATATCAATTTGAAAGAAGAAATGTAGATTATATTGTAATTAGCCCAGTTGAAATTAAACAAGAGGAAATAGAAAGATCTGAACTAGAGATTTTTTATAATGAAAATAAGGATCTTTATAAAACAGATGAAACTAGAGACTTTACTATAATCTCTCTAAACATTTTAGATATATCAAGGCAAGAGGATGTTTCTGACAATGAATTAAATGTTTTTTATGAGGATAATAAATATAATTATTATGAACCAGAAAAGCGCTCATATTATTTAATACCCTTTTCTTCTGAGGAAAAAGCTCTTGAGGCATTAGAAAGCACTAATTCCAATGATGATATTGAGAAAATCTTAAAAGATAGAAACTTGGAAATTAGTGATGTCGATCAAGGATTAATTACTTTTGATGAAGGTATTTCTGAAAGTGTATCTGAGGCAGCATTCAATGCGACTATAAATAAATTAACAGAGCCTATCGATAGCCCTTTTGGTCCTTCTTTAATTTACGTAAATGAAATAATATCTGAGAAAGAAATAAAAATTGAAGAAATAAAAGACCAAATAATTACTGATATTCAAAAAGATAAGGCAAGGGATAAAATTTATAACTTATATGCCGAAATTGAAGACCTAAGAGCAGGAGGAAAAACACTTGAGGAAATTGCAGAAGAAAAATCTTTATTGATTGAAAGTTTTCAGGATATAAATGATGTTGGTCAAAAATATGATGGAAGCATTATAAAAAATCCATCTCTTCAAGAGTTAATAAATCTTATCTTCACAAATGATACAGGTGAGGATCTTGAACCCTATGAGGATGATGAAGGAAATCTAAATTTTTATAGAATAGATGGTATAAATTACTCTGAGCAGAAAACTCTTGATGAAGCATTGGAAGAAATAAAATCTGTTATCTTAGATAATAAGTCAAAAGAAAAAACAAAAACTAAATCTCAAGCAATCTACAGTAAATTAATAGAATATAACAATAACTTAGATTTTATTTCTGATGAAAATAACCTCGCAATTGCAAAGAGTGGAATATTAAACAGAACATCATCTAACGAAATTTTCACAACTTTTGCTTTAAATGAAATTTTTAAAATTGAGAAAGGGTCATCATTTATAGTAAATGCAGCGATTGGTAACAGCGTTATAATTGGAAAAGTAAGCGAAGTTACTCTTCTTGATAAAACTGATGAAAGGATGGATGCAATTAATGAGGTTAACAAATCAAGACTTGAAAACGATTTGATTATATCTCTTGCCGAAGAGCATCAAAAGGAACTATCATCAGAAATATTTATAGATAGGCTTAATCTGCTCTTTGAAGCTCAAGAGGATGAAGGGTCATTCTAAGAAATGGAAAAGATTAATATTGAACAAGACTTTGGTGAATTTAAGAAGAATTACGAACGAAATAAAACCCAAATTATTAGTGTCAAACTAATCAATCACAAAGAAACTATCACCTCTGCTTATTTAAAAGTTGCTGAAAATTCAAAAAACTCTTTTCTATTTGAATCCCTTGAGGATGGAGAGGAAAAAGGAAGATTCTCAATAATCGGATTAAATCCAGACAAGATTTTAAAACTAAAAGATAAAACAATAATAGTTGAAGAAAACGACAGAGAAACTATTATAAGTGAAGGAAATGTTAATCAAAAAATTAGAAATTTTATTAGTGAAAATACTTTTGAATTTTCCGATAAATTTCCATCCGTAGCCTCAGGTATTTTTGGTTATATTGGATATGATTTTGTAAGAAATATCGAAGATCTTCCAAACCAGAATAAAGATACTTTAGGATTACCTGACTCAATTTTATTAAGACCGTCTTCAATTATTGTATTTGATAATAAAACAAAAGAAATTTTACTTATAACATTCTCGAGACCATCTAAAGGTATTTCTGCTCAAGAAAGTATCAAAAGAGGAGAAAAAAACTTAATCTATCTATATGAAAAATTAGAAAATAAAGAAATAATTAACAATAATGGGAAAAAGCAAAAATCACTTGAAGAACCAAAATCAAATACAACTAAGAAGGAATATTTTGATATGGTTAAAAAAGCTCGTGAATATATAAAAGCTGGAGATATTTTTCAAGTTGTACCTAGTCAGAGATTTTCTGCACCTTTTAAAATTTCTCCTTTCGAATTATATAAATCATTGAGAGAAATTAATCCTTCGCCATATATGTATTATCTAAATCTTATAGATTTCTATATCGTAGGATCAAGTCCAGAAACCCTTGTAAAAAAAGAAAAAAGGAAAATTACTATTAAACCAATTGCCGGCACAAGATTAAAAATACAGGGATCGAATAGAGAATTAGCTGAAGAACTTCTCTCTGATCCCAAAGAAAGAGCTGAACATTTGATGTTATTAGATTTGGGAAGGAATGATGTAGGAAAGGTCTCTAAAATAGGTACTGTAAATGTTAAAAATCCTTTCAGTATTCAGGAAACATCCAATCTTCTTCATATTGTATCAACAGTTGAGGGAGAACTTAAAGATAAAGATGATGAAATAACCTCATTATCAGCTGGGTTTCCAGCAGGTACTGTTTCTGGAGCACCAAAAATAAGAGCAATGGAAATTATTGATGAATTAGAAAAAGAAAAAAGAGGAATTTATGCAGGTGCTGTTGGATATTTCTCATCGAACGGAGATATGGATACAGCAATAGCTCTTAGAACAGCAATTATTAAGGATGAAATAATGTATGTTCAAGCTGGTGGAGGAGTAGTTTATGACTCAAATGAAGAATATGAATATAATGAAACAGTTAATAAATCACAGGCACTTTTTTCTGCTGCAAAAGATGCCATCAAGAGAAATTTAAATTAATGATTGTTTTGATAGATAATTACGATAGCTTTACATGGAATCTTTATCATTTTCTCGGTGATTTAGGATGCAAAACAGAGGTATATAGAAATGATAAAATTTCTGTCACTGATGTAATAAAATTAAAACCAAGCCAAATAGTTATATCGCCAGGACCATGTGATCCAAATTCTGCAGGTATATCAATGAGTTTAGTTAATGCAGCTGTTAAAAATGATATCCCCCTTTTAGGGGTTTGTTTAGGTCATCAGTCTATTGCTCAGGCTTTGGGGGGTGAAGTAATAAGATGTCATGAGATAATTCATGGAAAAACAGATAATATTATTAATGATCAAAAAACTATTTTTAGAGGAATTCCTGATAAATTTAATGCAACTAGGTATCACTCTCTAGTTGTATCCAATAAAAATTTACCCAGTAATTTAGAAATTTCTGCAAAAACTAAGGATGGTATTATCATGGGAATTAGACATAAAGAATCAAGAGTTGAAGGAATCCAATTTCATCCAGAAAGTATCGCTACTGATTACGGTCATAAAATACTTAAAAACTTTATAGGACTTTAAATGAAAGATTTTGATAAAATAATATCAAAAATTTCTTCTAAGGATGGTCTAACAGACGATGAAAGCTACTTTTCTTTTAGTTATATTTTAGAAGGCAATGCAAAAGAAGATGAAATAGAAAAATTTCTCCTTGGTTTAAGGGAGAGAGGTGAAAAAATTGAGGAAATAACTGCTGCGACAAAAGTCATGAGAGAGAAATCCTCAAAAGTTATCGCTCCTAAAAATGCAATTGATACTTGCGGAACTGGTGGTAGTGGATCCGGTAAATACAATATATCTACAGCTGCATCACTAGTGGCTGCTGGAGTAGGTTCAATTATAGCGAAACACGGTAACAGAACATCTTTATCGTCAAAATCGGGTTCTTCACAAGTGCTTGAAGAGCTAGGTGTTAAATTAGATATAGATGCAAAAAAAATTACTGAGTGTATGGAAAAATCTAATATAGGGTTTATGTTTGCACCAAATCATCATCCAGCAATGAAGTATGTTGGACCAGTAAGGCAAAAGCTTAAAATAAGAACAATTTTTAATATCCTTGGGCCACTATCTAATCCTGCAAATGTAAAAAAACAATTGCTAGGTGTTTTTGATAAAAAATGGATTAGACCAATGGCTGAAACACTTAAAAATCTTGGTTCACAAAGGGCTTTGCTTGTAAATGGATCGGATGGTTTTGATGAATTAACTACTACTGGTATTTCATATGTTGCTGAATTAAATAATAATAAAATTAAGACCTATGAAATCAATCCTGAAGACTTAGGCATTAAACTTTCAAATTTTGAAGATCTGATAGGTGGTAATCCAGAACATAATGCAAAAAAAATTATGAATCTTTTAGGTGGAGAAAAAGGTCCTTATAGAGATATAGTACTATTAAATTCTGCTGCGGCTCTCTATGTAGATGGTAAGGTAGATAATCTTAAAGATGGAATTTCTCTATCTGAAAATTCAATAGATAATGGAAAAGCTAAAATTGCCTTAAAAAATTTAATAAGGATCTCAAATTCATGAAAAATATTTTAGAAAAAATTGTTCAATACAAAAAGTTAGAAGTCGAGAGTTGTAAAAAAAAATTACCTATTAAAGATCTTGAAAAAAAAATTTTAAAAGTAGATCCCGTAATTAATTTTGAAAATAGACTTAAAGAAAAAAATAAAAGCGGAAAAGCAGGCATTATTGCTGAAATTAAAAAGGCAAGCCCATCAAAAGGAATAATAAGGAAAAATTTCAATCATATTAAAATAGCTGAAGAATATGTTAAAGGTGAAGCTGCATGCTTATCAATTCTAACAGATAATCCATCTTTTCAGGGTTCACCAGAATATCTTAAAGAAATTAGAAAATTAGTTAGAATACCAATTTTAAGAAAAGATTTTATAATAGATAATTACCAGATATACGAATCTAGATCTTGGGGCTCTGATTGTATTTTAATTATAATGAGAATTTTAAATGACTCAGACATTGATGCTTTTGTAAAAACCGCAAGAGATTTAAAAATGAGTATACTATTTGAAGTTCATTCAAAAGAAGAGGTTATAAGAGCTTTAAAATTTAATCCTGGCTTAATCGGAATAAATAATAGAAACCTTGAAAACTTTGAGACCAACATTAACAATAGTATTGAGATTAATAAAGTTATTCCAAATAATATATTAGTAATAAGCGAGTCTGGAATAAAGTCATACAGAGATATAAATTATCTTGGAAATGAAAATATAAATAACTTTTTAATAGGTGAAAGCCTTATGAAATCAAAAAAAATAAGTGAAGATCTAAGCCTTCTTGTTAATAAAGGAAACTAATGCCTAAAATTACTCATTTAAATAAAAAAGGTGAAGCACACATGGTTAATGTGGGTGATAAAAAAATATCAAAAAGATATGCAATGGCTGAGGGTATTGTTAGAGTAAATGAAGAAATTATTGAAAAGATAAAAAAAGATAATTTACCTAAAGGAGATCTTTTTGGTACAGCTAGAATTGCTGGCATTATGGCTGCAAAAAAAACTTCTGAACTTATACCTCTTTGTCATAACTTAATTATCTCGTCTATAGAGATAGAAATTAAATTAATTAAAAATGATATTCATGTTTTAAGCAAAGTTAAATGTGATGGTAAAACAGGAGTTGAAATGGAGGCATTAACCGCCGTTTCTGTATCATGCTTGACTATCTACGACATGTTAAAGGGATTAGATAAAAATACTTTTATTTCTAATATCCAGCTTTTAAAAAAAAGTGGGGGTAAGTCAGGTGACTGGAAAAGAAAATAATCCTATTTCTGTTGAGGATGCAAAAAAAAGAATTTTAAAATCCATAAAACCAATTAATAAAACCGAAAAAATAAATACAAAAGATTGCTTGAATAGAATTTTATCTAAATCAATTAAAGCAAAAAGAACCCAACCTGGATTCAATACCTCAGCCATGGATGGATATGCAATTAGAAAAAGTTTTTTAAAAAATTTGCCAAAAGCTTTTAACATTATTGGAGAAACTCAAGCTGGTAGTATAAATAAGTTTAAATTAAAAAAAAACCAAGCTGTGAGAGTTTTTACAGGTTCATTTTTGCCCGAGGGTTGCGACAAAGTTATCTTGCAAGAAAATTGTGATAGAAGTGGAGATAAAATCCTTATTAGAGAAGAAAATACAGAGAGCTATATAAGAAAAAAAGGAGAAGATTTTTTTAAAAATGATAAATGCTTATCAAAATCTTCACTTTTGGACTCAGGAGGTATAGCTCTTGCTGGAGCAATGAATTATAAATCTCTTGAGGTTTATAAAAAACCAAGTATTGGAGTTATTGCTAACGGAAATGAATTATTTGAACCAGGTGGTATAAATCAACAAATCAAGCAGCCTGCATCTACAAAAGCATCAATAATATCTCTAATAAATGCCTGGGGTGGAAAAGCTGTTGACCTTGGTATAGCCAAAGATACACTAAATTCATTAAAAACAAAATTACAAAAAGGTCTTAGTTATGACATGATTGTTACTATTGGCGGAGCATCAGTTGGTGATTATGATTTAGTATATCAATCATTAAAAGAGATGAATTTTAAACTTAATTTTTGGAAAATAAAAATGAAACCAGGAAAGCCTCTTATGTTTGGTACTTTAAAAAATAAACCAATAATTGGCCTACCAGGAAACCCAGTTTCTTCAATAGTATGTTCGCAATTATTTTTAAAACAATCAATATATAAGCTCCAAAATTACAACTATACTGAAAATATTTTTTATTTACGCTTGGGAAAAGACTTACCAAAGAATAATTGGAGAGAGAGTTATATAAGGGGATATTTATCAAAAAGTAAAAATAATCAGATTATTGCAATGCCTATTTCCAATCAGGACAGTTCATCCTTATCCTCATTTGCAAAAGCTAATATTCTAATCATTAGAGAACCTAATGCAAAAAAAATTAAAAGAGGTTCATTAGTAAAAGCTTTTATTCTTAATTAATCATTTTAAGTACTTGACGAAAATAGAGAACAAAAGTAAAACATCGTTCTACTTTAGTTCTATAATTTTACTAAATATGAGGATTAAAATATGTTAACAAAAAAACAAAATGAACTTTTAATTTATATTAATCAAAATTTAAGAGAAACAGGAGTTGCACCTTCTTATGAAGAAATGAGAGAAGCTCTTGATCTTAGATCAAAATCAGGAATACATCGTTTAATAAATGCGCTTGAAGAAAGAGGCTTTATAAGAAGACTTCCTCATAGAGCCAGAGCTATTGAAGTCACAAAGCTTCCATCAGCTTCCTCTCAAAATAAAAATGCAAATTTTAATCCAGAATTAATTAAAGGTAAAAAAGAAGATTACAATAATGATATTTTTGAAGATCTTTATGAAATTAAAATGATGGGAAAAATTGCTGCAGGAACACCAATAGCTGCGATTGAATATGAAAAAAATAAAATATCGGTTCCAAATCATATGGTTGGAACAGGAGAACACTATGCTCTTGAAATTGAGGGGGACTCAATGATTGGTGCAGGAATTTTAGATGGTGATACCGCAATAATAAAAAAAGCTGACGATGCTTATTCAGGTGAAATTATTGTTGCTTTAATTGATGGTGAAGAGGCGACCCTCAAGAGACTAAGAAAAAAAGGCGAGACAATAGCTCTTGAACCAGCAAACAGTGCCTATGAAACGAAAATATACGGTCCAGATAGAGTACAAGTTCAAGGTACATTAGTAGGAATTCTTAGATCATATTAATTCATAAATTTATTTACTTGAATAATAGTAATTTTTCCTAAAGAATTGAGATCATATAAAAAGCCTGGAATTTAACTAAAGTGAATAACAAAACTCAAGTAGTAACTCGATTTGCTCCTTCTCCTACAGGGTATTTGCATATTGGGGGAGTCAGAACTGCTTTATTTAATTGGCTTTACGCAAAAAAAAATAATGGTAAATTTTTAATTAGAATAGAAGATACTGATCGGAAGAGATCAAGTAAGGAAGCTATTAATATAATTTTAGAGGGTCTTGAATGGCTTGGCTTAAATTTTGATGATACCCCAATATATCAAAATAATAATATCAAAAGGCACAGAGAAATTGTCCAAAAACTCTTGAATAATGGTAACGCTTATAAGTGCTGGGCCTCAAAAGAGGAACTGACATTAATGAAAAATAAAGCTGAAAAAGATGGTTCAAATATTAATTATAATGGGTTGTGGCGTGACAAAAAGCCATCAGAAAATGAAGAAGGAAAACCTTATACAGTTAGGTTTAAATCAGAGCAAAGTGGTGAAACCATAGTTAATGATAATGTTCAAGGTGATGTAAAATTTCAAAATAACAATATTGAGGATTTTATTATCCTAAGATCAGATGGGTCACCAACTTACATGTTATCTGCTGTAGTTGATGATCATGACATGATGATTACTGATATTATTAGAGGTGATGACCATTTAAATAATACGGCAAAGCAAATACAAATATATAAGGCTCTAAAATGGAAAGTACCTAAATTTTCTCATATCCCACTTATTCATGGAGACGATGGTTCAAAATTATCTAAACGCCATGGTGCATTGGGAATTGATTATTATGAGAAAAAAGGTTTTCTCTCTGAAGCAATTAAAAATTATTTACTAAGATTAGGTTGGAGTCATGGTGATAAGGAAATATTTAGTGAAACAGAAATGATCGAACTTTTTAATCTTGAGAATATTAGAAAATCATCTTCAAGACTAGATATCGAAAAGTTAAAAAACTTAAACAATCATTATATTAAAAATAAAAGTGATGATGAGTTATTTAGAATAATAAAATTAAAAAATAAAAAATTTGAGAAATATCAAACTCCAATTTTAAAAATTTTACCGGAAATAAAAATTAAAACAAAAACAATCGATGAAATAATTGAGGCTCTTGAGTTTATTTCTCAAGAAAGACCAATAAAATTAAACACAAAAGCTATTGAAGTTTTAACGATTGATGCAAAAAATAATTTATCTGAAATTAAAAAAAGTATAGAAAACCTTGATAGTTGGGACGTTAATAATATAGAACAGATGTTAAAAGATTTTTCTTCGTCCAAAGGTATAAAGTTTAAAGATTTAGGCTTGCCTTTAAGAGCTGTTTTAACTGGAACCTTGAGCTCTCCAAGTATATACAATGTACTTGATTGTTTAGGAAAAGATGAAGTATTAAATCGAATAGATGATGCTTTATAAATAATAATAAGGGATTAAATGATGTCAGATAAAAACTCTGAAAGCGCTAAATTAAAATTAAGTAATGATGAAATAGATTACAATATTGATAAAGGAACTATAGGACCTGATGTAATAGATATTTCTAAACTTTACTCTGATACTGGAAAATTTACTTATGATCCAGGTTTTACATCTACAGCTAGTTGTAAATCATCAATAACTTATATTGATGGAGAAGAAGGAATATTATTGTACAGGGGTTATCCTATAGAACAATTAGCAGAGAAAGGTAATTATCTAGAGACATGCTATTTGTTGCTTAACGGTGAGCTTCCAAACAAGCAGGAATTTGAAGAATTTAATAACATAATAACAAATCACACAATGGTGCATGAACAATTAAACAGATTTTTTGGAGGTTTTAGGCCTGACGCACACCCAATGGCAATAATGTGTGGTGTTGTAGGAGCTTTATCAGCATTTTATCATGACTCAACAGATGTTAATGATCCTGTGCAAAGAAAAATTGCATGCTTTCGCTTGATTGCTAAAATGCCAACATTAGCCGCCATGGCTTATAAATATTCATTAGGTCAACCAGCAATTTATCCTAAAAATGAACTTAGTTACCCATCTAATTTTCTTAATATGTGCTTTGGTGTTCCCACTGAGGACAAGGAAGTTAATGAAACAATGTCTAGAGCAATGGATAAAATTCTTATATTACATGCTGACCATGAGCAAAATGCTTCAACATCAACTGTAAGACTTGCTGGATCATCTGGTGCAAATCCTTTTGCATGTATTGCTTCTGGAATTGCATGTTTATGGGGAGCAGCTCATGGAGGTGCAAATGAAGCATGCTTAAGAATGCTTGATGAAATAGGAAATGTGAAAAATATTCCTCAATTTATCAATAAAGCCAAAGATAAAAATGATCCTTTTAGACTAATGGGTTTTGGTCACAGAGTTTATAAAAACTATGATCCAAGAGCTAAAGTTATGCAAAAAACTTGTCATGAACTTCTTGATCACCTTGGTTTAAAGAATGACCCTAAATTAGCAATAGCTATGGAGCTAGAGAAAATTGCTCTTGAAGATGAATATTTTATCGAGAAGAAATTGTATCCTAACGTGGATTTCTACTCAGGTATAGTAATGAAAGCCATGGGATTCCCAATGGAAATGTTTACAGTCCTATTTGCTGTTGGTAGAACAGTTGGATGGGTCTCACAATGGGATGAAATGATTGAAGATAAAAGCCAAAGAATTGGAAGACCAAGACAATTATATGTTGGGAATCCGGGAAGAGATTATCAAGATATTAATAATAGGTAGATTAATTCTTTAAATATTCTAAAATTTTATTTGCTGCTACATCTGAGGGGTTCTTATTATCCCCCTCAATAATTTCTTTAAACTTCTTTAAATCACTAATCTGATCTTCAAAAACATTTTTATCAAAAAATAAATCTAATACTGATTTTACTACATTTTTTTTATTATAATCAGTTTGTACTAGCTCTTGGACTGATTTTTTATTTAATACAAGATTAATTAGAGAAATAAAACGAACTTTGGCAAGACGACTTACAATAGACCAGGTTAAAAAATCTAACTTATAAATTACAACCATTGGAATTAAAGATAGCCCAAGCTCAAGCGTCACTGTTCCCGATGCAGCACAAGCAACATTAGCTTCTCGAAACAATAGGAATTTATCTCTTTCATCAGTAATAACTAAAGAGTCGTTAAACTGTTCTTTCATAAATCTATAATTTTTTTCTTCAGTTGGTATTGCTAAAACAAGATCAGGTATTTTCTTTTTAATTTCTATATATGCTTCTCTAAATGGCTTAATATGCCTTCTTATTTCAGATTGTCTACTCCCAGGAAGAAATATAAGAACTGGTTTTTTTTCTAAATTGTAATTTTCTCTGAAACTGTCTTTTTTTTCTAAATTATTAAGCTTTGAGATTACAGGATGACCAACATAAGTTGTCTCTAGACCATGCTTTATAAAAAAGTCCCTTTCAAAAGGAAGCAAGGAAAATAAATGATCAAAGTTTTTTGACATAGACTTAGCTCTATTTTGTCTCCAAGCCCATACTGTTGGGGCAACATAACAGATTATAGGAGAACAGAATGACTTTTTCTTTAATTTTTTTGCAACTCTATGATTAAAATCAGGGCTATCTATTAAAATTACCAAATCAGGTTTTTTCTTTATTATATCATCTGTTACTTGATTGATTCTTTTCAATAATTTATTAATTCTTAAAAGAACTGGGAGGATTCCCATTATTGAAAGATCACTCATAGGAAAAATAGACTTAAAGTTATGATTTTGCATTAGAGGCCCACCTACTCCATCAAATTTAAGACTCGAATTACTGTTTATCAGATTTGATATTATCTCTGAACCTAAAAAATCACCTGAAGGTTCGCCGGCAACTAGATATATTAATTTGTTTTTTGACAATTTTTTAAGCTCTATATTCCGTAAATAAATAAATTATTTTGATTTGCGTATTTTATCATTTTCTTTTTATCAATAAGAAAAGCTTTTTTGTCTTCAAGAATTATTCCATCTAAACCAAGTTCATTTATTAATCTCAATGTATTAAGGCCTACTGTAGGCAGATCTACCCTAGGATCTTGAATTGGTTTTAACATTTTAATTAAAAAACCTCCTGAAATATCATTATGCTTTTCTTTTAATGCCCTATAAAGCATATAATCAGTACCATTAATATCCTCAGTAATTATTACTTCATTATTTGAAATAATACATGCCTGTCCAATATCATTATTGCCAATTTTTGAGCAAGTTTTTACACCCAATTCAATACAATTAAGATTATTTTTTGTTATATTGGTCTCAGTAAGTATCCCTTTTGACATAAGAATATTTTGTAAGAAATTCTCAGCCCCAACTATTTTTATTTTAATTTTACTCTCAATGTAATTAATAATTGTCTTTATTATTTCTGCATCACCTTTATTTCTAATCTTAAATAAAGAGAAAAAAAGTTTTAATCCAAAAAAATCAGGAAAAAGAAAAAAGAAATTTGGGATTCTCGCTCCACCAATTATAACTAACTCATTGCAATTATTTTTTTTTAACAAGTTCATTGCTAGACCAATTTGTCCAAAACGTATCCATTGATGAGGAAACTTTTCAATACTTTTATCAGTTAAGCCTTTAATTGCTATTATAAAAACTTCTTTATTTGACTTGGTTATACTCTCAGCGACCTTTATTGGAAGTACACCCTTACCGGCGTATATTCCTATTCGTTCTTCAGTCATTATAACTCTTCTGGTAAACAGTAGCTTCTGTTCCCTTTTTGTGTAACAAAATTAATTAATTCATTAACAACAGAAGAATCAATATTTTCAGATTTAAGTTTTTCAATTCTATCTTTGAATTCGTTTTCTCCCTTCTCAAATAAAATTGAATAGGCTTTTTTTGCTTTTTTTATTTCTTCGTTATTAAAATTTCTTCTTCGTAAACCAGTTAAATTTAAACCCTCCAAAGTTGCTCTATTACCAACGGCTAATCCATAAGGAATTAAATCTTTTGTAAGTGCAGAAAAACCTCCCAAAAAAGAATGCGATCCAATTCTAGTCCATTGATGAACAGCTGATAATCCACCCAAAATTGCCCAATCACCAATTTGTACATGACCTGCTATCATAACATTGTTAGCTAAAACACAATTACTACCAATACTACAGTCATGCGCAACATGGGCACCAGCCATAAATAAGTTATTATCACCCACTAAAGTTTCTAGGCCACCTGCATCAGTACCAATATGCATAGTAACGTGTTCGCGAATATTATTATTTTTACCAATTTTTAAATATCCATTCTCACCCTTAAATTTTAAGTCCTGTGGATCACCACCCAAAACAGTAAAAGGCCATACTTTTGTTCCAGAGCCTATTGAAGTATTACCCTGAACAACGACATTTGATAATAATTTTACATTTTCTTCAATTTTAACATTAGGGCCAATTATACAAAAAGGTCCTATTTCTGCATTAGAATGAATATTTGACGACTCATCTATAATTGCTGTGGAATGAAACAAACTCATATTAAACCTCACCTAAATGAACAACCATTGCAGTTATCATTGCTTCTGATACCAATCTTTCATCAACATAGGCCTTACCATTAAATTGCCAAATATCTCCTTTATTTTTTTCTTTTTTTATTTCCATTTTTAGCTGATCACCAGGAAGAACAGGTTTTCTAAATTTTGCATTATCAACTTTCATTAAATAAACTGATAAATCGGTTGTATCACCATCATAACCATGGACAACTAGAGCACTTGCTGTTTGGGCCATAGCTTCAATAATTAAAACACCAGGCATTATTGGATGACCTGGAAAATGACCAGGAAAGAATGGTTCATTTATTGTTACATTTTTAATTCCAATACAACTTATCGTACCATTAATTTCTTCAATCCTATCTACTAACAAAAAAGGATATCTATGAGGAATAAGATCATGAATTTCCTTAGAATTTATTGATATGTTATTTTTCGTCATTTTTTTTATCCTTTGATGCCACTCTCAGCGATAGCATTTCTTTTCTCCATGTATTAATTTCTCTGATAGGAAAACCAGCCCAAATTTTGCCAGGAGGTAACGTTTTACTTACACCTGCCTTAGCAGCGATTTGCGATCCTTTGCCAATAGTTATATGACCCACAGCTCCTGATTTTGCACCCATTACAACAAAATCTTCTAATGTGGTCGATCCTGCAAGACCAACCATGCCAGCAATGATACAGTTTTCTCCAATAATACAATTATGAGCAATATGAACTAGGTTATCAATTTTTGTTCCATTTTTAATTAAAGTATCCTGCAAACTTCCTCTGTCAATAGAACAATTCGATCCAATCTCTATATTATTTTCTATAATTACCCTTCCTATTTGAGGTATTTTCTCATGTTTTTCTGCTGACATTGAAAAACCAAAACCATCTTGGCCAATTGAAGTTCCCTGATGAATTATATTGTCATTACCAATAATTGCATGACTTATATTTACATTGGGCCCTATAAAACAATTAGAGCCAATCTCAACACCACTTGCTATTACACTGTTGGAAGAAATAGTTGTTTCATCTCCTATAGTAACATTTTTTCCAATAACAGCCCCTTTTTCAATAAAAACATCTTTTCCTAAATTAACGCTAACATCTATATATTCTTCAATAGCCAAGCTTGTTGTTGATTTAGGTTTTATCTCAAAGGGATAAAATTTTTGTGAAATTTTTGTGAAATCCATATAAGGATTTTCAGAATAAATTAGGATTAAATTTTTAGGAGCTAGCTCTTTATGTTCCTTTTTTAAAATACAAAAACTAGCTTTAGTTTTTAGGAGGTCATTCTTATATTTCAAATCTTGAAAAAAAGTAATATTTCCATTTTTTGCATGACCTAAAGTAGCAATATCAACAACAAGATAATTTTTGCTGATTTTACTATCCAATAATTCTTTTCCAATAAATTTATAAATTTCTTCTAATGTAAAAGGTCCTGAATTTTTAAAAAATCTAGGGTCACTCATATAAATAATTCCTATTCGTCAGAAATAGTTACCTTTATATCAGGAAGTCTTTTATTTAATCTTTTTACAACCTCAGCAGAGATATCTAACTTAGGGTCACCAAATAAAATTGCTTGTCTATCCAATAGAATTTTTGCGCCTTTTTCATTAACAATTTCTGTTAAAATTGGACTCATTACAGAGTCAATTGATGCAGATGCTCTTTGAATAGCTTCTTGAATTTTTTGAACTTTAGTTTGTAGCTCTTGTTGTTTACTTTCTGCTTCAGTTTGAAGTGCATTAACTCTCTCTTGAAAAACTTCTGGTGCCAAAAGAGTTTTTTCTTCTTCTAGCTTCTGCCCTTTTGCTTGAAGATCTTTTGAAACATCGTCTCTGAGATCTATTACTTCTTTATTTAATGCTTCACTCTGTTTTCTTAAAGAAACTCCAGATTTGGACTGGGAAACAACATATTGTAAATTGACAATTAATACATCTTCAGCTGCATTAACAGGCGCTGATAATCCCATAACAAAAGCTATAGCAGCTATAATAAATGACTTTTTCATATTTTCCTCCAAATATATGATGTATTTAAAAAAAACGTTTTTTTTAATAAATTACATAAAAAACATATACACTAATCGAATATAAAATACACTAAGTTACTCTAATAGTATTTTTATAAGTTAAAATCTAGTACCCCCACTAAATCTAAAGAATTTAGCATCATCATACTCTTCACTTACTATATCTCTGCCTATATCAAATCTTATAGGACCAAAAGGTGAATTCCAATTTAAAGTAATACCTACAGTTGCTCTAAAGGTCGCATCATCAACAAATCGAGTGCACAGAGTTCCATATTTCTCATTAAGTCCTACGCTATCAACAGCACAAGCATCGTTAAGACTACTATAATCTGAGTTAATTACTGCAATAGGGTCATAAAATGGATCGTTTATATCAGAAAGAATTTGTTGAGCTTGCTGATTGTTAAGGACCCTATCAGTATCATCATTCTTACCAAGAATACCAAAATCACTAAAAATAGCTGTTTTCAATCCAAATTCATCTGGAAGACCAATTGGAACAGTTAGTTCAATTGTACCAATTGCAAAAAACTCTGCACCACGTGGTCTATCAGTTATTAACTCCTTTGGACCAACACCAGCTCTATCAAAACCTCTAAAAGTTGTACCACCTTTAAAAAAGCGATCATTGATTCTTAATTTTTTATTAGAATAATTATAAACATACCCAGCATTAGCACCAACATTCAAAACCCAGTTTTGCGCAATTTCATAATAATATTTTCCGCCTGTTGTTGATCTTATGTATTCAGAGTCACCTAACAAACCAGCGACATCCTGCCCAAAAGAGAATGTCCAACCAGATGTTGTATCTAAGTAATCATCTCGAGTATCAATTACATAACTATAACCAATCTCTGATTTATCGGCATTATAATCATCGGCCAAATTATACCCACTATCGAAAAGATAACTGGAAACTTCCTCTTGAAAATATCTGTAGAAAACAGATAAATTTGAAAAATCTGACATTGGCCAAACAGCTCTAATAGATGCACCAGATTGCATTGATCTATAGGAGGAATATCTTCTGTAATCATTATCAATATGAAAAATATCGAAACCTGCAGACATCCTTCTTCCTAGAAAATAAGGTTGAGTAAAACCTATTTCAAATTGTTTTCTTCTTTCAGAGTTTGCAATATTAAATTTGATTGATTGACCTCTTCCCAATAAATTTCTTTCTGATATCCCTATCTCTAACAATAGACTTTCAGCAGATGAAAAACCTGCTCCAATAGATAGTTCGCCAGTAGGTTGCTCCTCAACATCAAAATCAACTATCATTCTATCTTCAGTTGATCCTGGTCTAACACTAACATCAACCTCTTTAAAATAACCAAGTGACTTAATTTTTGTCTCTGATCTATCAATTAAGACTTTATTATATGCATCCCCCTCCAGAACCCTGAGCTCTCGTCTTATAACTTCATCTCGGGTACGCGTATTTTGATTAATATTTACAGTCTCGATATAAACTCTTGGACCTTCCTCAATAATATAGACTATATCTATAACAGCATCTTCTCTATTTCTTTTTACCCTTGGCCTAACATCTGCTGAAGCATAACCATCCTCCCCAACTGCAAAAGTTATATTATCAATAGAAGAATCTATATCCGTTGCTTTATATTTATTACCTTTTCTGTGTTCAATTAAGGGTAATAATGTATCAGTATCCATATTGGGTAAGCTACTTCTAATTGTAGCATCACCAAATTCATACTCTATTCCTTCATCAAGAACATAAGTAATAATAAAATTTGATCCATCTTTAGTTAATTCTGCAACAGCTGATATTACCTGAAAATCTGCATATCCCTCATCAAGGTAAAACTTCCTTAACTGCTCTCGGTCATATGCAAGTTTATCAGGATCATATGAGTCTTCGGATGAAAAGAATTTCCACCATTTTGACTCTTGAGTAACTAATTTTCCTTTTAGTTTTCTATCTCTAAATTTCTTATTACCCAAAAAATTTATTGATGAAACACCAGTAGTTGGTCCTTCACTAATTTCAAAAATTAAATCAACTCTATTTTGAGGCTGACGAATAACCTTAGGTTCTATTTTTGCAGAAAATCTTCCAGATCTTCTGTATAACTCTACCAGTCTTTGAACATCCGCTTGAACTTTTGAACGTGTGTATACAGATCTGGGTCTTAGCTCAACTTCTTCTTCAAATTTATCAGTTTTAAGAGCTTTGTTTCCTTCAAAATCAACTCTATTAATAATTGGATTTTCTACTACAAAAACTATAAGACCTGAATTTTCATACCTAATAGCAACATCTGCAAATAAACCAGTATTAAATAAAATTTTTAGAGACTGATCAACAACTTCTTCATTATAAAGATCACCTGGCTTTATAGTCATATAAGAGCGAATTGTGTCCGGTTCTATTCTTTGAGAGCCTCTAACCTCAATAAATAATATTCTTTCTATGCTTTGAACAATTTGATTATCTTCTATTACTTGACTTTCTTCTTGAGCATTAGCAATTTGAAAAAAGGATAAAAATAAGAAAGGTACTAAAAATAATTTTTTGTTTTTCATATTTTTTCCAAGAAATAAATTTCTAATCTATAGTCGACTTATATCAAGAATAGTCACAAAAATCATAAGGGCAATTAATAGACTCACTCCTATTTGCATTCCATATTCTTGAACTTTAGAATTAATAGGTTTTCCAAAAATAATTTCATATGTATAAAACAATAAATGACCACCATCTAAAACTGGAATTGGTAACAAATTTATAACACCAAGGTTTACGGAAATAGCAGCAATTAATCCAAGTAAAGGAATTATACCATACTCAGCCACTTGTCCTGAAACTTGAATAATTTTAATAGGTCCTCCCATTTGATCGACGGACTCTCTACCAATAATAAGTTGGCCAAGATAACTCAATATCTTAGATGTTAACGAGAATGTTTCTTGAATACCCCTTAAAAGACCAGAAAATAAATTATATTCTTTAATTTGATAAAATGATGGATCTTGCTCAGCCATTATACCAATTCTTCCAACCTTATACTCACCTCCAAATCGGTCTCTTTCAATTATAATTTCTGGTCTAACATTTAGAAATACACTAGATCCATTTCTCAAAACTATTATTTCAAGATTATCCTCTGGATTTTCAAAAATATAACTTCTTATATCGTTGAAAGAACTAATTTCATTTCCATTTATATTAGTTATTAAATCACCTTTTTTTACACCAGACTTATATGCAGCAGAATTTTCTAGGACTTCGCCAACAAGAGGTTCAATAACTGTCTCACCTTTATAAACAAAAATCATGGCAAAAATTATTATAGCTAAAATGAAATTAAAGACTGGTCCAGCAGCAGTTGTTGCAACTTTTTGCCATACAGATTTTGAATGGAAATTATCACTTTGTTTTATTGATATACTTTTATCTCTTTTTCCAGATAAGTCTTCATCCCCCTTAAACTTCACATATCCACCGACAGGAAATAATGCCACTCGCCATAGTGTTCCAGATTTATCATATCTTCCCCAAATTTGTTTACCCATACCTATAGAGAAAGTTTCCACTCCAATACCACACCACTTTCCAACTAAATAATGACCCATTTCATGAACAAAGACCACAACTGTTATTAGAACTGCAAATGCAAAAATATACTGAAAAATATCAGGAATATAATTTATTAGATTTATCAATAATTCCATTTTAAAACCCCAACTCAATAATTTCTAAAGCTTTTCTCCTTGCTTCATTATCAGCAGAAAATATCCCATCTATGTCTGATATTGTTTCTAATGTTTTATTATCACAATGTCCAATATCCTCTATAACTTTATCAATAATTTTTACAATATCTAAAAATTGTATTTTATTACTTAAAAAAGCATTTACAGCAATTTCATTTGCTGCATTTAAAAATATTGGTAAAATTCCGCCTTTTTCAAGAGCTAAACGAGATAATAAAATAGATTTATATTTGGTTTCATCTAAAATTTCTACACTAAGGTTATTTAAATCATTAATTGAAATGGGATCTATTTTGTTCTCTTTTACTTTAGGCCATGATAAAGCATGATCAATTGGATTTAACATACTAGGCTTCCCAAAGTGTCCAAATAATGACCCATTTTTCATTAACACAAGTCCATGAATTATTGATTGTCTATGAATAATTACATCAATATTCTCAGAGGGTAATTCAAAAAGATAATGAGCCTCTATAATTTCTAAGCCCTTATTCATTAAAGTGGCTGAGTCAACAGATATTTTCCTACCCATTTTCCATATTGGATGATTAATTGCTTGTTTAGGTGTAATATTTTTCAAATCTTCATCTAAAAAATTATAAAAAGGTCCACCTGATGCTGTTAAAAAAATTTTACTAACATCATCTATAGATTTGCCATCTAAAATTTGAAAAATAGCATTATGCTCACTATCAATTGGAATAATTTTACAATCATTTTTTTTTGCTAGTTTTTTTATCAATAAACCGGCTGAAACAACACACTCTTTATTTGCTAGAGCTATAATTGAAGAACTTTTAATTGACTCAATTAGAGGTCTTAAGCCTGCTAAGCCAACAATCGAAGCAACTACAATATCGGACTCATAACTAGCTGCCTCACAAATACCCTCAGTACCAAAAAGACATTTAATATGATTTGGAAGATTTTTTTTTAATTCTTTAAATTTTTTCTCGTTAGCTATTGCTACAATTTTTGGATTAAATTCCTTTGCTAATGAAATAATGTTATCTATATCGTCATTACACGTAATACTTATAAGATCAAATTCACTCTTATTTTTTCTTAATAACTCAATTGTACTATTTCCTACTGAACCAGTAACTCCAAAAATTGAAATTGATTTTTTCATTTTTTAACCCAAGAAAATTATAGAAGGATTTTCAATAGCATTAATAAAAATAGCATAAATAGGTATTAAGAAAAAAATAGGTAAAATACTATCTGCCCTATCTAAAAAACCACCATGACCAGGTATAAAAAAACCAGTGTCCTTCATATTGGCTTTTCTCTTTAAAGAGGAAATAAATAAATCACCTAAAATTGATAATAAAACAATTCCAAAACCTACAAAAATATTTTTAAAATTAAAAGAATTTGAAAAATTTAAAGTTAATAAAATAAACCAAAATATGCCTAAAATAAATGCAGCAATAAATCCTGATAAGGTCTTATTTGGAGACACAGAACTAAATAATTTTGGTCCTCCAAAAATATTCCCAAAAAAATATGCTGCTATATCGCTAATAAATATAGTAGATAATATAATAATTAACATTAATAAACCTTGATCAACCTCTCTCAGCCAATTGATTGTTAAAACTGATAAAGAAATATAAATAAAACCAAAGGAGGACATTTTATATTTATTGATAGCTAGCTTTGAAAAAATTGTTAAAAATAGAAAACTTAGAAAAAAAGCAATGATCGACAGAGAGCTAATGGTATTTAAAATTAAAATAGTTGTTAAACCAAGAGATGCAATTAAACCTCTGATAATCCAAAAACTTTTTGAGATTAACCTCATCCATTCAAAAATCATAAATAATGAAGCTATAATCAAAAAAAATGTAAAATACATCCCACCCTTAATTAGTGAAAAAAGTACAACTGATAAAAGAACTATAGACGAAAAAAATCTTATTTTTATATCATTAGGTAGATTCATTGTTTATATCCTTTTCAATACTTCCAAATCTTCTATACCTATTTTTAAAATCATTTATAGCTAATATTAAATTATTCTTATTAAAATCAGGCCATAATGTTTCATCAAAAAAAATTTCAGTATAGGCCAATTGCCATAGTAAAAAATTAGAAATCCTTTTTTCTGAACCTGTTCTAATTAGTAAATCTGGCTCGGGTATACCGGCAGTAAATAGATTACTATTAATAATTTGTTCATCAATAGCTAGCGGGTCAATATCACCAGATTTAGCTGCAGAACTAATTTTTTTAATAGCATTAACCAACTCATCTCTCCCGCTATAATTAAAAGCAATCTGCAAATAAAGGCCGTTATTATTCTTAGTTAATTCTTCAGATGAGTTAATTAAATTAATTATATCCTTAGGAATTCTCTCACGATTTCCTATTATTCTTATTTTAACATTTTTTTTATGCAGTTCAGATAGATCTGTTTGAATAAATTTTCTCAATAAATTCATAAGATTAGATGTTTCGGATTTTGGTCTTTTCCAATTATCAGTTGAAAAACTAAAAACAGTTAAATATGGGATTTTAAATTCTTCGATATAAGTCAAAAGATTCCTCAGAGATTTTACACCCTCTTTGTGACCATTTTGTCTAGGTAAACCTCTATATTCCGACCACCTTCCGTTACCATCCATAATAATTGCAAGGTGTGAAAGATTATTTTCCCTTTTGGAAGAAAATTTCATTTTTAAACTTGTTTTATTTCTTGTTCTTTATTTAATAAAGTTTGATCAATTTTTTTAATATGATCATCAGTTAAGTCTTGAACAGTTGAGGACAAAGAAACACTTTCATCTTTTCCAATTTCAGAATTTTTTTCCATAGATTTTATAGAGTCCATTCCATCTCTTCTGATATTCCTGATGGAAACCCTAGATTGTTCAGCATATTTTCCAGCAATTTTTATTAGCTCTTGCCTTCTTTCTTCATTTAATTCTGGTACGGGTATTCTGACCAACTGGCCATCAGTTTGGGGGTTTAATCCAAGACCAGACTCTTGTATAGATTTTTCAACAGATACAACAAGCCCCTTATCCCAAACTTGAATTGAAATTGTTCTTGGTTCAGGAACTGAAATTGTTCCAACTTGTTCAATAGGCATCTTTGAACCGTATGCGTCTACAGTAATCTGATCAATCATGGTAACAGATGCTCTTCCGGTCCTTAATCCAGCTAAATCATGAGAAAAAGCACTTATTGCTCCTTCCATTCTTCTCTTCAAATCTTCTAAATTTAATTTATCTGTCAATTTAAATACTCATACTTTAATTAATAATGGTAGATGAATTATTATCACCATTTAAGACTTTTAAGAAAGCATCTTTTTCTGTAATTGAAAAAACTATCACGGGAATATCATTATCTCTGGCGAGTGAAATTGCTGAGGCATCAAGAACTTTTAAATTTTTTGTAAGCACATCTTGAAAAGAAATTGATTGATATTTTTTTGCATCTTCATTTTTATGAGGGTCTTTATCATATACACCATCTACTTTAGTTCCTTTAAATAATGCTTCACATGCCATTTCACTTGCCCTTAAAGCTGCCGCTGTATCTGTTGTAAAATAAGGATTACCCGTTCCGGCAGCAAAAATAACCACCCTACCTTTTTCCATATGACGAATTGCTCTTCTTCTCGTGTATGGCTCACAAACTGATGTCATAGTTATTGCTGATTGAACTCTAGTTTGTACACCTATTCTTTCAAGGGAATTTTGCATTGCGAGAGCGTTCATTATAGTTGCAAGCATACCCATATAATCAGCACTAGTTCGATCCATGCCTTTTGCAGATCCGGCAAGACCTCTAAAAATATTACCTCCTCCTATAACTAAGCATAATTGTATACCTAAATTACATGCTTGAGATATTTCTGAGGCAATTCTATCAACTGTACCTACATCAATACCATAAGAATCTTCACCCATTAAAGATTCGCCAGATATTTTTAAAAGAATTCGTTTATAATGAGTACTGGACATAAAAACTCCAAATATTAACGAAAACTATGATACTAAATGAAAAAATAAAATTCTATGATAAAAACTTTTAATTACCTGAAATCATAGAATCTACTTCACTTGCAAAATCATCTCCATCAGATTTCTCAATTCCTTCACCTAATTCAAATCTTATAAAATCATTAATTTCAATTGGGGAATCAAGAGAATTTAAAATTTCTGATACCTTGCTTTCACCATCGATTACAAATGTTTGTTCTAGTAAAACACTTTCTTGATAATATTTTTTTAATCTTCCACCTATCATTTTTTCTATAATTTCTTCTGGCTTACCAGACTCCCTGGCTTCCTCGATCAAAATATTTTTTTCTCTTTCAAGAATATCAGAAGGAATATCATCAATGTTTATTGATATAGGATTTGTAGCAGCAATATGCATGGCTATCTTCTTACCAATATCATCTAGTATATCTCTGTCTAAATCAGATTTTAAGCTAACCAAAACACCTATCTTACCTAATCCATCAGAAACTTGGCCATGGATGTAAGAAGAAACATATGCATCAGACATACTTAACCTTTTCATTCTTCTTAAGTTTATATTCTCACCAATTGAAGCAATCATTTCAGTAATATAATCTTTAACAGAGATTTCTTTTTCACTAATATTTAAATCATTTAAGCTATCAATATCATCTGAAAGTAAACTTGATAGACCAATATTTCTCGCAACTTCCTGAAAAGTTTCATTTCTAGCTACAAAGTCTGTTTCTGAATTAACTTCCAAAATAGATATATAATCATCTGAAGATGAAACTACTATAAGACCCTCGGATGCTGTTCTCCCAGATTTCTTAGCTGCTTTCGCAAGACCTTTAGTTCTAAGCCAATCTATTGAGGACTCTATGTCACCATTATTTTCATTTAAAGCATTTTTACAGTCCATCATACCTGCACCAGTTTTATCGCGCAGTTCTTTAACTAATGATGCAGTAATATTAGTCATTTAAAATCTCCTAATTCTAAATAATTTTTTATTTTTCTTTTTTCTCAGAAATTTCTGAAGCTTTTACCTCTATAGCATCAGATTGAGCCACGCTCACTTCATCGCTTAAAGAATTTTTTGATTTATCTTCTTCTTTTTTTACTGATTTCTTAACAGAACTATCTTCAACCTTATCAGATTTTTTCTTTTTAATTTCTTTATCTTCAGCTTTATCATCATCAGATTTAACATCTTTTGTTTTAACATTTTTATTTTTAGTTACTTTTGGAGCAGTCTTAGTATCAGTTGATGTTTCATTTTGAGATTGAGCTATACCATCAAGAGCGGCCTTTGAAATTAAATCACAAAAAAGTGAAATTGATTTAGTTGAATCATCATTGCCAGGAATAGGGTAAGTAACTCCATCAGGATTACTATTAGAGTCTATAATTGCAGCAATAGGAATATTTAGTTTTGTAGCTTCTTGAATAGCAATTTGCTCTTTGACTGTATCAAGTACAAATATTAAATCGGGAAGACCACCCATATCTTTAATACCTCCTATTGAAGTATCAAGTTTTTCTTTTTCTCTGTTTAACTTAAGTAACTCTTTTTTTGTAAGTCCTGAGAGATCGTCATTTTCAAGAAGGTCTTCAATAGTTCTAAGTCTTTTGATTGTGTTAGAAATTGTTTTCCAATTTGTTAAGGTACCACCATACCATCTGTGATTCATGTAATATTGAGCACAATCATTAGCGGCATTCGCAATAATTTCTTGTCCTTGACGTTTTGTTCCGACGAATAGAATTCTACCCCCTGACTTCGTAACATCCCTAACAGCTGTTAATGCTTTATGAAGCAATGGAATAGTCTGAGAAAGATCAAGTATGTGAATATTATTTCTTACACCAAAAATGAAAGGTTCCATTTTGGGATTCCATCTATGTTTTTGGTGTCCGAAATGAGCACCTGCTTCTAGCAGCTCGCTCATTGAGTAATCTGGTAATGCCATATTTACCTCCTTATCCGGTTTTACCTCCACGGATAATCCAAAAAATTGGACCGGTTAGCAGTTTCCGTGTGTGTGATTAGTTGGATATAGTCATAATAGAATTAAACTGCAACAATAATTTTATATTTCTTCTATTTTAGAAACTCCAGGAATGTCCTTGATTGAACTTAAAATAGGTGAGTCTATATAGAAATTTTTTCCTAAGCTCATTTCAACCTTATGGGCTTTATCATTTATCGATAGAAAACATATTGAAACTTCAGAGGAACCATTTCTTTTTAATCTACTTTTTATGCTGCCAATTACTTCACTATCTTCAAGATATATTTTCATTTTTGTTAAAGTTTGAGTTAAAAAATCATTTATTGGGGTTATGGAATTTGTTAAAAGTCTTTGATTATTTTTTTCTCTCTGAACCTCTAAATCCAAAATTACTGATGCACCAGGAATAATAATTTCTCTTACTCTTGAAAGTAAATTTGAAAAAATAGTAACCTCAAAAGGTCCATCTTCATCTGTAAGCCCAACAAATGCAAACCTTTTGCCATTTCTTGATCTTCTTTCCATTACATATGAAATAGTTCCAGCTATTTTACATTTTATATCTGAAATTTCAGTTAATTTTTGATAAGAAATTATACCCTTTCTTTCGATCAAGTCTTTATAATCCTCTAGAGGATGTCCTGTTAAGTAAAAGCCTATAGAGGAAAACTCTTTTTGAAGCTTTAAATCATTCGACCACATTGGAACAGATGGCAGGGAAATATGATCATAGGTTTCAAATTCATCTCCAAAAAAATTCTCCTGACTGTCTGATTTAATTTTTTCAGAGGATAAAGATATATTTGATAAAATATCTACTGAAGAAAAAACCTTATTTCTATTTACTTCTATCTCATCAAAGGCACCAGAATAAGCTAAATTTTCAAGATTCTTTTTAGTTAGGACATCATGATCTAGTCTTTTCGCAAAATCATGTAAAGATTGAAATGGCCCATTTTTTGAAACTTCATCATTAATTTTAACCATTGATTGTTGACTTGCATTTTTTATTGCACCTAAACCATATCTTACAGAATTATCTTGAACATCAAATTGCATTAAAGAATGATTAATACTTGGGGGTAAAATTTTAATTCCCATTTTTTTACACTCATTTGAAAATACACTTAATTTATCAGTGTTTTCTATATCCATAGTCATCGATGCTGTCATAAAATATTCAGGATAATGAGCTTTTAAATACGCTGTTTGATATGCAATTAAAGCATAAGCTGCTGCATGAGATTTATTAAAACCATAACCAGCAAATTTTGCGACTAGATCAAAAATGTAATTAGCTTTATCTGTTTCTATCCTATTATCAGTAGCGCCACTTACAAATCTTTCTTTTTGATCATCCATTTCAGATTTTATTTTTTTACCCATAGCCCTTCTTAGAATATCAGCTTCACCTAGGCTATAATTGGCTAATACTTGAGCTATTTGCATTACTTGTTCTTGATAAATAATAACCCCGTATGTTTCTTTAAGTATATCCTCAAGCATTGGATGCATATAGTCAGGTTCTTCATGTCCTTGTTTACAGGCAATAAATCTAGGAATATTTTCCATTGGCCCTGGTCTATAAAGAGCCACTAATGCAATTATATCTTCAAAACAATCGGGCTTCATGTTTCTTAAAACATCCCTCATACCAGAACTCTCAAGCTGAAACACTCCGATAGCATCTCCAGAACTTAAAAGATCAAATGTAGCTTTATCCTCTAGAGAAATTTCGTTGATTTTTATATTTTTACCTGTTTTTTGTTTAATCAACTGAACTGTTTTATCTATTACAGTTAGAGTTTTTAAACCAAGAAAATCAAATTTCACTAATCCAGAGGCCTCTGCCCATTTCATTTTAAATTGAGTTACTGGCATTGATGATCTTGGATCCCTATATAAAGGAATAAAATCTTGTAAGCTATTGTCCCCAATTACTAAACCAGCTGCATGAGTTGAACAATTTCTGTACAAGCCCTCTAAACTTAGACCAATATCGAGCATTTTCTTTACTTCTGGGCTTTGATCACTTTCATCTCTTATTCTTGCATCGCCTTTTATAGCCTCGCCAAGAGTTGTTGGATTGGCTGGATTATTAGGAATTAATTTACAGATTCTATCTACTTGCCCATAAGGTAAGCCTAAAACCCTTCCAACATCTCTAAGAACTGCTCTTGATTGAAGAGTTCCAAATGTAATAATTTGAGCTACTTTATCCTCTCCATATCTATCTTGGACATATGAAATAACCTCATCTCTTCTCTCTTGGCAAAAATCAATATCGAAATCTGGTAAAGATATTCTTTCAGGATTAAGGAATCTCTCAAAAATCAAATTAAACCTTATGGGATCTAAATCCGTAATGGTTAAAGCCCATGCAACTAATGATCCGGCTCCAGAACCTCTACCAGGCCCTACTGGAATATTATTTTTTTTCGACCATTTTATAAAATCAGCAACAATAAGAAAATAGCCAGGAAAACCCATCTCAATTATTATATTTATTTCGGAATTTAGCCTGTCCCAATATTTTTTTTCATCATTTACCTTAAAACTTTCTAATCTTTCTTTAAGTCCATTTTTTGCTTGTTCTTGAAATTCCAATGCCTCACCATCTAAATCTAGACCACTAAATCTTGGTAGTTTTGGTTCAGCAGTTGCAACTTTATAAGAACATCTTAGCGCGATCTCTAGTGTGTTTTCAATTGCTTCTGGAATATCCGAAAATAAATCAATCATTTCCTCAGGAGTTTTAAAATAAAAATCTGGAGTAAGTCGAAATCTATCTTCAGCATCAACTGTCGTAGACTGATTTATACACATCAATGCGTCATGAGCCTCGTATTCTTCTCTTTTATTGAAGTAAGAAGTATTGGTTGCAACAATAGGAATATCATTTTCATATGCTATACTTAATAGATCTTCTTCTACATTATCAAAACCTGTTCTTTGGATTTCCATATAGAATCTATCTTTAAAAGCACTATTTAATTTGTCTACAATTTTTAAAGCATCTTTTTTTTGATTATTAACTAAAAGATTATTTATCAATCCATTTTGACCACCAGAAAGACAAATCAACCCCTCGTTGCGTTCAAGGATTTTAATAAAATCAATGATTTCTTCGCCGTGATCATTGATATAAATTCCTGATGAGAGCTTAATAAGATTTTTATAACCTTCTCTTCGAGTACATAGTAAAACTATAGAACCAATGTGTTTCTCATTTTTAACACTTAAATTACAACCTATAATTGGTTGAATACCTTTTTGAGACATATGTTCACAAAATTCTAAGGCTCCAAATAGATTATTATTATCCACAATGGCTACAGCAGGAATATTATAGTCTAAACAATTTTGAGAGATCTTATCCATTGTAACAGCGCCTTGAAGCAATGAATAAGGACTTGTTGCTCTTAATGGTATATAGGAGAATGAATTATTAATTTTTTCTTGTAAATAACCAGACATTTATGAATTCAACTCTTCAATACTTATTACCTTATCTTGTAAATTTGCTATCTCCAAATCATGTGTTGCAATTATGATACTACAACCATATTTACTTACAAGGTTATTAAAAATATTCATAACTTTGATACTAGAATCATTATCCAAATTACCTGTGGGTTCATCCGCTAAAATTATTTTTGGATCATTTATTAAGGATCTTGCTATTGCAACTCTTTGCTGTTCACCTCCTGATAATTGATTTGGGTAGCTTTTTAATCTTTTTTCCAAGCCAACCTCTGAAAGAAGAAACTCAGCCTTTTCTATAGATAATTTTTTACTATTCCCTGATAAAATAAATGGTATTGCAGTATTTTCTGTAGCATTGAAATCATCCAAAAGATTATTAAATTGAAAAATAAAACCTATGTCATTAAGTCTGTGTTGAGATAAAATTTTATCCGAATTCCAGTCTATTAAATTATTATTTATGTAAACCTCACCTGATGAAGGTAATTCAAGAAGTCCAGCAATATGTAAAAATGAAGTTTTTCCAGCGCCAGACGGTCCTATAAGGGCAATCTTTTCTTTTTCATGAATAGAGAAATTAACCTCTCTCAAAATACTAAGCGTTTCATCATTAAGAGAAAATTTTCTAGATATATTTTTAAACTCTAAAACTTTATTCATTTCTTAAAGCCTCAACAGGATCATTTGAAATCGCCCTAAAGGAGGGGTAAATAGTTGATAAAAGAGTCATCCCTATGGACATTGAACCAATCAGTAAGACATCATTAATTCTTAACTCAGAGGGTAATTGAGTTAAAAATCTTAATTCAGGATTAAAAAAGGTAACATTGAAAATATAGGAAAAGGTCAAACGTATTTCTTCGACATATGGGCTAACAATAACCCCAATTAAGATACCCCAAAAAGTTGCAAAAAATCCTATTTTTAGTCCAGAAATAATAAAAATTCTAGATGCATTATATTTGCTTAATCCAATTGCTCTTAAAATTGAAATTTCTCTTGATTTGTCCTTAATTAACATAATCAATCCTGAAGCAATATTAATTCCAGCGATTACAAGAATTAAAGATAAAACTAATAACATTACATTTTTTTCTACATTCAAAGCTTCTGCTAATGTTGCATTAGTTTGACGCCAATCACGTGAAAAAACATCAAAATTCTCTAATTTTTTGTCAATCTTTTGCTTAATAAATTCGGAATTATCTGCGTTTGTGACCATTAGCTCTATAACGCCATAAACATCTCCTAAATTTAATATTTCTCTAGCATCACTTATATTTAAAAAAACAATATTGCCATCATATTCTGTCATACCTATTTCAAAAATAGCCCTAATATCGAATGACGATGACCTTGGAATAGTTCCAAAAGGAGAGCTTATTCCTCTTGGAGATAAAAGCGTTAAATTATCGCCTTCAGACAAATCTAAACTCGAGGCCAATCTAGAACCTATGACAGCTTCTCCCGGATCCAAGCTATTAATATTTCCAGCAATTATATTTTTTTGAATAATTTCTAGAGTCTTAAGAGACTCACCTGATACCCCCCTTAATAGAGCTCCGGAGGATTGACTCTCACCCATAAGAAGGACTTGAGCCTCAAGCATAGGAAAGAAATTTTTAATTTCTTTAATCTCCTCTAAATTCTCTTTAATTTGATCTGAATTATCTATCCCCCTTTCGCTATAAGGATAAATTAGAATATGTCCATTTATTCCAATTAACTTATCAAATAATTCTGAACGCAATCCATTCATAACTGACATCACAATTATCAAAATTGCTACACCGGATGATATTCCAATGAATGATAAAATAGTTATAAGTGAAAAAAAACGTTCTTTATTTTTTGGTTTTAAATAACGCTTAGATACCCACCATTCAAAAAGAAAAGATCTCAAGAATTACTCCTCAAATAATTTATTTTTTATTATTTTTAGAACATTACTATAAGGTAATATTTGATTACTTCCTTCTTTTCTGAACCTTATCTCAACATTACCATTTTCCAACTCTCTTGGACCAACAATTATCGTTGCAGGAAAACCAATTAAATCAGAATCAGAAAATTTTTTTCCTGCACTCTCATCTCTATCATCAATAATAGACTCAATATCATTTTTTGCTAAGTTATTATGAATTTCAAGGCATTTATTTTTGCAATTATCATCTTTATTTTTTAGATTAATAATGTTCACCAAGAAAGGTGCCACCGGCGTCGGCCAAATAATTCCTTTTTCATCATTAGAGGTTTCAATAATTGCTGCAACTAATCTTGAAACACCAATTCCATAAGAACCCATAAATACATCAGATATTTTTCCATCACTTCCACTAATTGAAGCCTTCATAGGATTAGAATATTTATCTCCAAAAGAAAAAATATGGCCAACTTCAATACCCCTTCCATTTAACTGATTATTTTTTGATACAAGATTATTGAATTTTTTTTCATCATGTTTGTCATCAGTAGCAGAGTAAAAATTTAAATAATTCTCTACAACGCTTATAATTTTTTCATTGGAATTATATATATTTTCATCAATATCTATTTCTAATAAATTCCTATCACAAAATATTTCTGACTCACCTGTCTCCGCAATTATTGAAAATTCATGACTCAGATTTCCTCCAATTGGTCCGCTATCTGCGGCAACTGGAATAGCATTTAGGCCCAGCCTTTTAAAAGTCTTTAAATAAGCGATAAACATTTTGTAATAAGAAAGCTTTGCTTCCTCCTGATTAAGGTCAAATGAATAAGCATCTTTCATGAGAAACTCTCTTCCTCTCATAACCCCAAATCTTGGTCTAACTTCATCTCGAAACTTCCATTGAATATGAAAAAGATTTAAAGGTAGTGATTTATAAGATTTAATATATTTTCTAAAAATCTCAGTTACCTGCTCCTCGTTTGTTGGGCCATATACTAATGTTCTGCTATGTCGATCTGTTATTCTTAACATTTCGTCGCCATAACTATCAAACCTTCCTGACTCACTCCAAAGCTCAGAGGATTGTAATGTTGGCATTAAGATTTCTATAGCCCCTGCTTTTTCTTGCTCCTCTCTAACAATTTTTTCAATTTTTTTAAGTACTTTTAAGCCAATCGGAAGCCATGAATAAATTCCAGCACTTTCTTGCTTAATCATTCCAGATCTTATCATTAATTGATGTGATGGGATTTTAGCATCTATAGGTTTTTCTTTTTGGGTGGGAATAAAGTAATTTGACCAGAGCATTTATCGAATCCCAAATAAGTTTACAATAATTTTACCATAAACTTTTTAATCGAGACTAACAACCATATCTGATAGTTTGTAAAATTTTATTTTGGTGTTTCCATAAGCTCAACCAATACGCCATCAGAGTTTTTTGGATGAACAAAAATAATTAACGTACCATGAGCACCTATCCTTGGCTCATTTAACACTTGCGCTCCTCTCTCTTCAACATATTGTTTAGCTTTATAGATATCGTCTACCTCAAAACAAACATGATGTTGTCCACCTTTAGGATTTTTTTCTAAAAAATTATTTATTGGAGAATTATCTCCTAATGGTTCGATAAGTTCAATCTGACTGTTAGGTAAATTTACAAAACAATACCTTACACCTTGTTCTATCATTTCACCTGGTTCAGAAATATCTGTAACACCATATAGATTTTTGTATGTATCTATGGCATCCTCAATAGATGGGACAGCTATACCCACATGATTTAAAGGTCCGATCATTTTTCTCTCCTCAAATATTTAGTGAAAAATTATTTCAACTTTTGGTTTTTTTCCCCAAACTTCTCTAATCTGTTTAATTACAGCATTTTTTATTTTACTTTCAAGATTCCCTGATTTGTTTTTTGAGGAAATTACATTGTCTAATGCTTGATTTACCCAATCAGATAGCCTTATTCCCTCTTTATCAAATTCAGGTAAGCCAATTATTTTTACAATCGGTTTACTTTTAATTTTATTGTTTTGTAAAACTAAACTTATAATAATCAAACCTGTGAATGAAATCTTACTTCTTTCATTAGATGGTGACTCGTAGTCATAAATGATAATTTTACCATCTTTGTAAAGCCTTCCGCTCTCAACTTGTTTATCTATAGAGGTGTCATTTTTTGAAATTTTAACAATAGTTCCATTTTCTATAACTAAAGAATTTTTTATACCATTTTTTTTGGCTAAATTAGCGTTTGCAACTAAATGACGAAACTCTCCATGAACGGGTATAATAGATTTAGGTTTTATTAAGTTGTACATTTCTGTTAACTCATCTTGACAAGGGTGACCCGAAACATGAACAAATTCATCTTTTCCAGTAATTATGTTAATGCCCTTTTTAGCAAACAGGTTTTGAAGATTAATTATACCAGCCTCATTACCTGGAATAACCTTCGATGAAAAAATCACTGTATCACCTTTTTCAGCAACTATGTGTTGGTGCTCATCTCTAGCAATTTTAGATAAAGCAGCTCTATACTCTCCTTGACTACCAGTACAAAGTATTAAAGTTTTTTCAGCTGGTAAATAACCTGCATTCTCCTCGTCTACAAAATCTGGAAGTCCATTTAATAGACCAACAGATTTTGCTGCATTTACAATTCTATGCATCCCTCTTCCTGACAAAACAACGTGCCTATCGTGTTTTGCAGCTGCTTCAGCAACGGAACATAATCTTGCTACATTAGATGCGAATGTACTTAAAAATATTCTTCCCTCGATTTTACCTATAATTTCTTCTAACGAATTCTTAACGCTAAGCTCTGATCCAGAAATTCCTGGTGTCATAGCATTCGTAGAGTCACATATAAGGGCATCTATATCAATATTCTCAAAATCTAATAATTTTTCTTCATTAAATCCGTCACCAATAATAGGATCTTTGTCAATTTTCCAATCACCAGTATGAAAAATATTTGCAGAGGGTGACTTAATGAGTAAAGCGTTCATTTCAGGTATAGAGTGAGTTAAACCTATTGCTTTAACTTCAAAATTACCAATATTAATTGTTTCACCGTCATTATGAATAATGATCTTATCAGAGTAATCAATATTATACTCATCAAATTTCTCAATTAGAAGAGCTGCGGTAAACTGAGTGGTATATATTGGGCATTTAAAATATGGCCAAATAAATGGCATTGCACCAATATGGTCTTCATGAGCATGTGTTAAGATTATGGCTTTTAATTTGTCTTTTTGTGATGCAATAAAAGTTGGATCAGGCATTTGCAAATCAATTCCTGGCAAGCCTGCTTGGGAAAAAGTAACCCCACAATCTACCATAAACCAGTCAATATCATTTTCTTGACCATAGCCATATAGATTTAAATTCATACCTATTTCACCTGTACCGCCAAGAGGAAGAAAATATGTATTTTTCATTTATAAACCTTCAAAAATTTCTGCTGCATAAAATACTTTATCACTTTTTTTAGTACTTAGAATAAGACCACCTTCATTGTCAATTGATGAGAAAATACCTTTTTCTTTTTTACCATTGGGTAAAGTTACAGAAATCTCTTTATTAAGTAAGTATGCTTTTTCTATCCACTGTTCCAAAATAGCCTTATAATTTAATCCATAATTCCAATAATCAATTTTTTTTACAATATTCTTATTTAACTCAAATAAAAATTTTTGAGGATTAATTTTTACATTTGTTTCATCGTAAATATTAGAGGATGGAAAGGTTGTTCTTAGTGGAGATTTAATTAAATTTACTCCAATACCTATTGCTAATATATGGTAATTATCTGCTTTAGAAAAAATATTTTCAATCAATATTCCTCCACATTTTAATTTATTAAGTATTATGTCATTTGGCCATTTAAGCTGTAATATTTGTCCATCAACATCCGATATAAATTTCTCAATAGTATCATAAATTGCAAGAGCGCACACAAATGCAAGATGAGGTAAAAATTTTCTTTCAAGATTAATTTCAAGAACATAGGTTCCCATAAAATTTCCAACTAACGAGTCCCAATATCTATTTTTTCTTCCTTTACCATCCGTTTGCTTTTCAGCAACAATCCAGTATGGAAAAGGTTTTTTTTTATTTAATAACCTTACTGCCTCGTTATTAGTACTATCGATTTCTTTGTATTTAATTATCTCAGGATTTAATCTAGAATTATTCATTAATTTGCTAGGGCAATTGCTGCAGTTTCAGTTAATTCGGTAATAGGTGCAATAGTTATTATGAAAATAAAAGTTATTATAAAAATTAGACAGATTGTATTAGTAAAATTTAAGCTTTTTGAGAATGACTTTTTAACAATAGTTTTTGGTTCATCAAAATACATTAACTTTACAATCCGAATATAATAAAAAGCTCCTATGACACTAAGCAGTAATCCAAATACTGATAAAAATATTAAACCATTATCTATTGCAGATCTAAAGATAAGGTATTTTGCAAAAAACCCGCCCAATGGAGGTATTCCAGCATAAGAGAACATAAACATTGCAATTGTAAAAGCGGTAAAGGGATAATTTTTTGAAATACCCGAAAAATCATCAATTTTTGTAATAGATTCACCTTCAGTTATTTCAAGACTAATTATACAAGAAAAAATACCTAATGTAGTCACTAAATAAATTAACATATAAAGCAACAAAGATTGAATTCCATCTAAGTTTGGAAAAGATAAAAGACCAATTAATGCAAAGCCTATATGAGCAATTGAACTATATGCCAACAATCTTTTTATATTTGTTTGTCTAATTGCTGAAAAGGTCCCTAGAGCAATAGACGCTATTGAGACAAAAAATATTATTTGATACCAAGAGTCGTTCATTCCAGATAATGGACCAAAAAGTATATTTATTAACATGCATAGTGCAGCTAGCTTTGGGGCTGTTGCAAAAAATGCAGTTACAGGGGTGGCAGATCCCTGGTAAACATCTGGCGTCCACATATGAAAAGGAACTGCTGAAATTTTAAAAATCAACCCAGATAAAACAAAAACAAGACCGATAATCAACGCTGTATTTATTTCTGAAGCTTGAAGACTTTGGTAAATCTCACCAAATTCAACTGAGCTAGAAAATCCATAAACTATGGATGCTCCAAATAGGAATAATGACGAAGATAAAGCTCCTAAAACAAAATATTTCACCCCAGCTTCACTTGACTCAATATTATTTCTTTTGAATGAAGCCAAAACATAAAGTGGTAAACTTTGAAGCTCTATAGCAAGATATAAAGTAATTAAATCATTTGCGGAAACCATAAGAGACATTCCCAGAACTGAAAAAAGTATTAATATTGGATATTCAAAAGCCTTATCATCATATTTTATCAACCATCTTGAGGATAAGATAATCGTAAAAGAAGATGAAAAATAAATCATAATCTTAACAAATCTTGTATATCCATTCTGAATAATAGAATTATTAAAAATACTTACTGAACTCCATGGAACAAGCATTTCAATGATAGATAAGAGAATGAGAACTATAAAAGATAAATAAACAACAATTTTTGCATTATTTTTCTTTTTAAAAACTCCTACCATTAATAATACCACTGCAGTTAATACAAGAATTATCTCGGAACTTAAAAAGATTATATTTTCAAATATTAAATTCAATTTTTTGGCTCCATAGAGAGTTTATCATTAAAATATAGGTTTAGAATTTCTACTAAATTTTCTGAGGACGAAGAAATTAAACTAATAACAGGAGACGGATAAAGACCAAAGAATATAACAAAAAAAGCTAGTGGAATTAGTACTAATTTTTCTCTGTTATTTAAATCCTTTAAAACTTCAATTGCTTCATTGGTAATTTGACCAAAAACAATATTTTTATATAAAAATAATCCATAAACTGCCGAGAGTATAACTCCTGACGCTGCCAATATTGCTGCCAACATAGAAACTTTAAAAGTAGCGATAATTGTTAAAAATTCTCCAATAAATCCACTAGTTCCTGGTAATGCAATATTAGCCATTGTAAAGAGCATGAAAAAAACCGCAAAATTAGGCATATGTGAAACTAGACCACCATAATCAGCTATCAATCTTGTGTGTAATCTATCATAGACAATTCCAATACACATAAATAAAGCTGCAGAAATAAGTCCATGAGAAAACATTTGAAAGATGGCTCCTTGTATACCTTGAGAGTTAAAAGTAAAAATTCCTAGAGTAACAAAACCCATGTGAGCAATCGAAGAATAGGCTATCAATTTTTTCATATCAGTTTGAACGAATGCAACAAGAGAGGTGTAAATAATCGCAACAATACTTAAAATAAAAATTAATGGGGCAAAATATAAACTTGCATCAGGAAAAAAAGGTAAAGAAAATCTTAAAAATCCATACCCCCCCATTTTAAGTAAAATTGCTGCTAAAATTACCGAGCCAGCAGTTGGTGCTTCAACATGCGCATCTGGGAGCCAAGTATGAACTGGCCACATGGGAAGTTTAACTGCAAAAGATGAGAAGAATGCTAACCACAAAATATTTTGAGTCGATAAACCTATGTTTAGTCTATCATTGATTATTTCAATCTCTGTACTTCCAGTATTAATATATAAATAAATAATTGCAGCAAGCATGAGAATTGACCCAAGCAATGTATATAAAAAGAATTTAAATGCTGAATATACTTTTCTTTGACCACCCCAAACCCCAATTATTATAAACATTGGAATTAATACACTCTCAAAAAATAAATAAAAAAGAATTATATCCAATGAGCAAAAGGTTCCAATTATCAGTGTTTCAAGAACAAGAAATGCTATCATATAGCTTTCAACCCTATCTTTAATTGAATCCCAACTTATAAGTATACAAAAGGGCATTAAAAAAGTAGTTAAAATTACAAAAATTAAAGAAAAACCATCTATTCCTAGTTGGTATGTCATTAACCCATTTGCTAAAATAATTTTTTCAACAAATTGAAAAGATGGATCTGTTTTATCAAAACCTATTAAAAGAAGAAGGGAAATTAAAAAGGTTATTAAAGATGTCCACAAAGCTACAGATTTAGAATTCCGTTTTGAAGATTCATCACTACTTTGAGGAATAAACAAAATGAATAAAACTCCAACTAATGGAAGAAAAGTTATTATTGATAATAAATTCCAATTTTCCATTCTTTAAACTCTAATAAAAAAATATGTGATAAAAAGCATTAAGCCAATTAACATTGCAAACGCGTAGTGATAAATGTAACCCGTTTGAATTCTAGACATCTGCTTAGCAATATCCATTACTCTTAAAGAAATTCCATCAGGGCCTAAACCATCGATAATCCTTTTATCGCCAAAATTTGATAAAATATTACCAATTCTTGAAATATTTTTTACAAAGATAAATTCATAAATTTCATCAAAGTACCATTTATTCAGCAAAAACTTATATAAAAGATTAAATCGAGAGGATAAAAACTTAGGTATTTTAGGGTATAAAATATAAAAAATAATAGCAGTAAATAACCCTATTACCATCATAACTAAGGGAGAATATTTTACCCATTTTGGGACATAGTGGATTGACTCAATCACATGATTATTTTCAGATAAGTAAATTGATGATTGCCACAAATACTGATAATCATGATACATAAAGTAATCAACAAAATAAACTCCTGAAAAAATTGTAAATATCGAAAGTATAAATAAAGGAAAAAGCATGACCTTTGGGCTTTCATGAATTTTAGAGAAAATTTCTGTTGGTATATTACTTTTTCCATTAAATGTTAAAAATATAAGTCTCCATGAGTAAAAACTTGTTAGTAGTGCAGAGAGCACTAATAAATAAAAAGCATATAAATTTCCTTCAGTTTGTGAAACAAATGCCGCTTCAATAATACCATCCTTAGAATAATATCCAGACATGAGCGGTGCCCCTGTTAATCCAAGCGTACCAATAAGCATAACTATCCACGTAAACGGTATAAGCTTATACAAACCTCCCATTTTCCTTATATCTTGTTCATCTGATACAGCATGAATAACCGATCCAGATCCAAGAAATAAAAGTGCTTTGAAGAATGCATGTGTAAATAAGTGAAAAATTGCAATTTGGTAGGCCCCTGAACCTAGAGCAACGAACATATAACCAAGTTGAGAACAGGTTGAATAAGCCACAATCCTTTTGATATCATTTTGAACCAAAGCTACAGTTGCTGCAAAAAAAGCAGTTGAAGCACCAATAACTGTTATGAAAGAGAGAATGGATGGTGACATCTCAAATAATGGAGAGCATCTAGCAACCAAAAATATTCCTGCTGTAACCATTGTTGCTGCATGGATTAATGCTGAAACAGGTGTAGGCCCTTCCATTGCATCAGGAAGCCAAGTATGAAGAAATAATTGAGCTGATTTTCCCATTGCGCCCATAAACAAGAAAAAACATGCCGTATTCAAAACATTAAATTCTTTGCTAAAAATTGAAAAAGTACTTAATGATAATTGTTCATTTAAAGAGAAAATTACATCAAAATTCAACGAACCAGCGTAATAAAATAAAATTGCAAGTCCAATTAGAAACCCAAAATCCCCAACTCTATTAACCACAAAAGCTTTCATTGCTGCTGAATTTGCTGTATCTTTTTTATACCAAAAACCAATTAACAAATAAGAAGCTAATCCAACACCTTCCCATCCAAAAAATAATTGCAGAAAATTATTTGATGTAACGAGAATAAGCATTGCAAAAGTAAAAAAGGATAAATAGGCAAAAAATCTAGTTTGATGAGAATCATGACTCATATAGCCAATTGAGTATATATGAACTAAAGAAGATACAGATGTCACTACAACAAGCATAACAGAAGTTAATAAATCAAGTCTTAGAGACCATTCTGTTACTAAATCACCAGATTTTAACCATTCAAATAACGGGACAACTAAATTATAGTTTTCTGATAAGGTTAAGTTTAAAAAATATAGCGATAGAAAAAAGGGGATAATTATCATGGTACAGGAAAAAATATGACTGAGCATAAGATTTAATTTTTTTCCAAAAAAACCAACTACTAAAGAGGCAAATAACGGTAAAAATACTATTAAAAATAATGCCATTATCCACTCATTTTGTTAATTTGATCAACTTCAATATTTCCAACATTTCTAAAATATACTACCAAAATGGCTAGACCTATTGCAGCTTCTCCTGCTGCAACAGTTAAAATGAAAAGTGAAAAAATTTGTCCAGTAGAGTCATTGAGAAAGGCTGAAAAAGCTACCAAATTTATACTTATGCTCAGCAAAATTAGCTCTAGTGACATTAAAATTATAATTACATTTTTTCTATTTAAGAAAACACCTACAACACCTATTGTAAAAAGCATGGAAGATAAAATTAAATAATGTCCTAGCTCAATTATCACTTCTTATCCCTATCGTTTAATTTAATATTGACTAGCTCAATACTACTCTTGGAATCTCTATTAATCTGATTGTTAATATTTTGCCTTCTAACATAATCTCTATGTCGAAGAGTTAAAACTATTGCACCAATCATTGCTACCAATAAAATGAAGCCTGCAAGCTGGAATTGAAGAAAATAGTCTGTGTAGATTAAATTACCTAGCATCTCAGTATTTGATTGATTACCAGTATATGATTTTCCAATAATTTTAAATTCATTAGAGAAAATTTCTGGAGTATAAATCATTAAGGTAATTTCTAGAAATAGAATGGCTCCAATAAAAAGACCCAGGGGAAGGTATTTTCTTGTCTCTTTTTTAATATTTTCTATGTTAAAGTCTAACATCATTATTACAAATAAAAATAAAACAGCAACCGCTCCAACATAAACAATAACAAGTATTAAAGCTAAAAACTCAGCACCAGCTAAAAGAAAAATACCGGCTGCATTAACAAATGAAAAAATTAAAAAAAGAACTGAATTAATTGGATCTCTCGAGAAGATAACCATTAAAGCAGAAAGAATAATCGTTGCTGAGAAAATATAAAAAAGAATTGCTGGAAACATTGTTCAAAAGCGCCTATCGAAAAGGTGAGTCCCTCTCAATATTTTTTACTAAAGAAACCTCCCATCTATCACCATTATCCATTAGTTTTTCTTTACTATATAAAAGTTCCTCTCTGGTTTCAGTGGCAAATTCAAAATTTGGACCTTCAACGATAGCATCAACCGGGCAAGCTTCTTGACATAAACCACAATAAATACATTTGACCATATCAATATCATACCGAATGGTCTTTCTTATTCCGTCTTTATCCCTTGGACCAGCATCTATTGTAATTGCTTGAGCTGGACATACAGCTTCACATAATTTACAAGCAATACATCGCTCTTCCCCGTTAGGATAACGTCTCAAAGCATGTTCTCCTCTAAATCTAGAAGATAATTGTCCTTTTTCGAAAGGGTAATTTATCGTAGCTTTTCTTTTAATTAAAAAATATTTCATGCCAACAAAATATGCTTTAATAAAATCCCACTGAAGATATGTTTTTAAAAAATTTAGAATAAATTTCATTTTAAATCCTATGGTGCAATATCAAAAATTAATAAAAAACTTGCAGTTAAAACAACCCAGAGTAATGAAATTGGAAGAAAAACCTTCCAACCCAATCTCATAAGCTGATCATACCTATATCGTGGAACAAGAGCCTTTACCATTGAAAATAGATAAAATACAAATGCAACTTTTAACATAAACCAAACTACCCCAGGTATAAGAGTAAATGGAACAATATTTAGAGGAGGTAACCAGCCACCTAGAAATAAAATTGTTGTCATAGCACACATTAAAAAAGTTGCTGCTAGCTCACCTAAGAAATATAGCATAAATAGAGTTGATGAATATTCTGTTTGATAACCAGCAACCAACTCAGCCTCGGCCTCAGGTAAATCAAAAGGGGGTCTATTTGTTTCAGCTAATGCTGATACAAAGAAAATTATAAACATAGGGAATAAAGGAAAAATAAACCATAAATTTTTCTGAGCGATAACTATTTCTGATAAATTTAATGAACCAACACATAATAGAACAGTTATAATTACAAAACCAATCGATACTTCATAAGAAACCATTTGTGCTGCAGATCGCATTGCCCCCATAAAAGGATATTTTGAATTTGAAGCCCAACCTCCCATCATTATTCCATAAACTCCAAGAGATGAAACGGCAAAAATATATAGGATTCCTACATTGATATCAGCAACGACCCAGTTTTCTGCAAATGGTATTACTGCCCAAGACGATAAAGCTACAAAACAGGTAACAATTGGTCCTAAAATAAAAATCATTTTATTTGCTTTTTCAGGAATAATTATTTCTTTAAAAAGTAATTTTAATAAATCTGCAGCTGATTGAAAAAGGCCGAAAGGCCCCACAACATTTGGACCTTTTCTCAATTGAACAGCAGCCCAAATTTTTCTATCAGCATATATACCAAAATAAGCCATTAAGAGAACAGCAATCAATACCAACAAAGATTGAAGAAAAATAATCAGTAAAGGTGATATATAACTTATAAAAAAAGACATTTAATTAATCACCTGCGGTTGTTTTAACTGAAATATTGTTTCTCTCACACATCAATCTTGAAGAACGAGTTATTGAATTAGATAGCCAAAAATTATTTAAAGAATTTTTAAAAACATGTTGCTTTATATCTTTTCTTTCAATTTTTTCAGGTAATTTTTCACCTGAGAGACACATATCTATATCAGCTAAATGAGGAAAAGACTGAAATAAACTAGATCTTAGATCTTCAAAACTATTATCAATATTTTCTAAACCCATTTTTTTTGAGATTAATGATATTATTTCCCAATCCTCTTTTGCCTCTCCAATTGGGAAAGTAGCCCTAATTGACTCTTGAATTCTGCCTTCGGTATTAATAAAAAGTCCATTTTGTTCATTAAATGAAGGTGAAGGTAAAATTAAGTCCGCAATATTTGCGCCTTTATCACCATGATGTCCTTGATAAATAACAAAACAATCTGTTTTTTCAGATATTTCAATTTCATCGGCTCCCAAAAGAAATAAGGTTGAAATATCCCCTTTTTTATAACCATCTATAATCTGATCAAGGTCTTTGCCTCGTTCCTTAGGCAGGAAACCAATTTCCATTGCCCCCGGTCTTGATGCTGCTGTATGAAGAACATTAAAACCGTTCCAATCATTTTTTAAAAAATTATATTTATTTGCTAACTCAATGCATAAATTTAGATAATCTTCCCCCTCGTCTCCTTTTAAAGCACCTTGGCCAATTATCATTATCGGCTTATTCATTTCAGATAATTTTTCGCAAAATGGACTCTTATTATCAATTAAGTCATAAATTATTGACGGATCATCACCAAGATAATCATAATTATAATTCAATTCAGATTTATTACCTAACAATCCAATAGAATAATTTTTTTCTTTAGATTTTCTTACTATTCTAGAATTAATCAAAGCAGCTTCTATTCTGGGATTTGTTCCTATTAATAAACAACCATCTGATACGTCTATTCCTGAAAGTTTAGAATTAAATAACCACTTTTCTCTACCACCATTAATCTTAGATCCATCTTGTCTGCATTCTGTATTAGGAGATTTTATAGAATCCATTAATTTTTTAATTGAATAAATAGATTCTATTGACACCAAGTCACCAGTAATTGAAGCAATTTTTTTTGGATTTGTGTTTAGAAGCTTATCTGAAGCAACATCTATAGCTTTTTTCCAACTTACTTGTCTAAATTTACCATTTTCTCTTAAATAGGGTTTGTCAATTCTTTGCAAGCTTAATCCGTCCCAAAAAAATCTTGTTTTATCAGATATCCATTCCTCGTTTATCTCATCGTTATTTCGAGGCAAAACCCTCATAACTTTGTTACCCTTAGTATCTATTCTTATATTTGAACCTACAGCATCCATTACATCAATTGACTCCGTTTGCTTAAGCTCCCAAGGCCTAGCAGAGAATGCATAAGGTTTTGATGTTAAAGCGCCAACAGGACATAAATCAATAACATTTCCAGATAGTTCAGATTTAACAGCAATATCAAGATATGTAGTTATTTCCATGTCTCGGCCCCTTCCAATGGCACCTATTTCATCTGAACCTGAAACTTCGGTTGAAAAACGAACACATCTTGTACAATGAATACACCTATTCATTTCTGTTTTAATAAAAGGACCCATATCTTTATTTTCAACAGATCTTTTGTTTTGTTCATACCTACTACCGCCTAAACCATAAGCAACAGACTGGTCTTGCAAGTCACATTCGCCACCTTGGTCACATATTGGGCAATCAAGAGGGTGATTAATTAAAAGAAACTCCATTACACCTTCTCTGGCTTTTTTTACTCTTTGAGTTTTTGTATGAATTTTTAGACCATCAGAAACCTGCATTGCGCAAGAGGCCACAGGCTTAGGACTCATTCCTCTTGCATCTTCAATATCTACCAGACACATTCGGCAATTACCGGCTACGGAGAGCTTTTCGTGATAACAGAATCTAGGTATTTCAACTCCAGAAACCTCACATGCCTGAATAATTGAAAGATTTTCTTCAACTTCAAAATCTTTACCATCTATTATAATTTTAGGCATTATTGCTCCACTAAAATTTTATTTTTTGTGCTAATGAGTCTATCTTCCATATAACTTCTAAAGTGTCTTATAAGTCCTTGAACGGGCCAAGCAGCAGCATCACCTAATGCACAAATACAATGACCTTCAATTCTTTTTGTTAAGTCTAAAAGTGTATCAATTTCATCTACTCTGGCTTTACCATTTGCCATTTTTTCCATCATCTCCCAAAGCCATGTTGTTCCCTCTCTACATGGAGTACATTGTCCACAACTTTCATGTTTATAGAAATATGATATTCTTGAAATTGCTTTAATTAAATCAGTTGATTTATCCATTACTATTACAGCTGCAGTTCCTAGCCCAGAATTAACAGCTTGCAATGAGTCAAAGTCCATTAAAACTGTATCACATATATCTTTTGGTAGCATAGGTACCGATGATCCTCCTGGAATAACAGCTAATAAATTATCCCATCCACCTCTTACACCTCCAGCATGTTTTTCAATAAGTTCTCTAAGAGGTATACCCATTTCTTCTTCTACATTGCATGGATTATTTACATGCCCTGATATACAGAAAATCTTTGTTCCAGTATTTCTCTCTCTACCAAGAGATGAAAACCATTCAGCTCCTCTCCTCAAAATGGTAGGTACAACTGCTATACTTTCAACGTTATTAACTGTTGTTGGGCAACCATATAAACCTGAAGCAGCTGGAAAAGGGGGTTTTAGCCTAGGCATACCCTTTTTTCCCTCTAAACTTTCCAATAAGGCAGTTTCTTCACCGCATATATATGCTCCAGCACCATGGTGAATATAAATATCAATATCAACTCCAGAACCACATGCATTTTTTCCTACAAGACCGTTTTCATAAGCCTCATTGAGAGCTTTCTCTAGAGCTATTCTTTCATTATAAAATTCACCCCTAATATAAATATAGCAAATATTTGCACCCATTGCCTTGCATGCGATTACACAACCCTCAAGAAGTTTATGAGGTTCATTTCTTATTATGTCTCTGTCTTTGCATGTACCTGGCTCGGATTCATCTGCATTAACAACTAAATAATGATTCTTGCCTGTAGGTTCTTTTGGCATAAAAGACCATTTTGTTGCAGTAGGGAAACCAGCCCCTCCTCTACCCCTTAAACCAGATTTTGTTAATTCTTCAATAATTTCATTTCTATCTTTATGTAAAATATCTTTTGTATCAGACCAATCACCTCTTTGTTTAGCACCAGCCAAATTTGAAGGTTCAAATCCATAAAGATTATTAAAAATTCTATCTTCTTTTTTAAGCATTTTTATTATCCACATTATAAGGTTCGGAAGAGACTCTCCCAATTTGAGAGCCAGCTTTAATTGATTTGTTATTTTTAATATTGTTGATTAAATCAATCATGTTTTCATAATTTAGGTCTTCATAATAATCTTCATTAACTTGAACAGCTGGAGCATTTACACATGCCCCCAAACACTCAACTTCAAGCCAACTAATACTGTCAGAAGAAACCTGTCCCTCTTTTCCAATTAATTCAATACATGCTTCTTTTATTTTGTCAGATCCTCTTAACCAACATGGAGTTGTTCCACAAACTTGAATAAAATGATCTCCAGTTGGTTTTAAATTAAACATTGAGTAGAATGTAGCTATTTCCAAAACTCTCATTTTAGGCATATCAAGAATTTCAGCAACTTTTGATATTGCTTTTTCAGGAAGCCAACCACCTGCTCTTTTTTGAGCAATGTAAAGACTTGGAACGACAGCAGATTGCTTTCTATCTTTTGGATAATTTTTTAATATTTTCTCAATAAGATCATTATCTTCTTTATTAAAGGTAAATGAATCCGGTTGATTGCTATCTAATCTTTTTACGGTCATCTATCAACCTCACCGAAAACTAAATCTAATGAACCAAGAATAGCTGATAAGTCAGGCAATAAATGACCTTTACCAAGATAATCTATTGCTTGAAGATGGGCAAATCCTGGTGCACGAATCTTACATCTATAAGGTTTATTTGTTCCATCAGATATTAAATATACACCAAACTCTCCTTTTGGAGCTTCAATTGCTTTATATACATCGCCTGGTCCAACATCGTAACCCTCTGTGTATAATTTAAAGTGATGAATAAGAGCTTCCATAGAAGACTTCATTTCTGCTCTTTTTGGTGGAGCTATTTTCTTATCCTCACAAATAATTGGCCCAGGTTTCATTTTTTCAATAATTTGCTTAATAATTGAAATTGATTGACGGCACTCCTCGACCCTAATCAAATATCTGTCGTAGTTATCACCATTTTTACCTACTGGTATTTGAAAATCCAATTGATCATATATTTCATAAGGTTGAGTTTTTCTTAAATCCCAATGATATCCTGACCCTCTAGCCATAACTCCAGTTAGACCCCAGTCTAAAACATCTTGTTTTGTGACAATGCCTATATCAACATTTCTTTGTTTAAAAATTCTATTTTCAGTAAGAAGGCTCTCTAAATCATCTAAAACTTTTAAAAATGGATCACAAAATTTATAAATATCATTAATTAATTTATCTTCTAAATCTTGATGAACACCACCTGTTCTGAAATAAGCAGCATGCAGTCTAGATCCACAAGCTCTCTCATAAAAAACCATAAGCTTTTCTCTTTCTTCCCAGCCCCAAAGCGTTGGAGTTAAAGCTCCTACATCCAGAGCTTGGGCAGGAACATTAATCATATGATTAAGAATTCTTCCAATTTCAGAGTATAAAACTCTAATACACTGAGCTCTTTCGGGAACTTTAACACCTAACAGACTTTCAACTGCAAGCGTGAAAGCATGTTCCTGATTCATTGGCGCTACATAATCTAAACGATCAAAGTAAGGTAAAGCTTGTAAGTAAGTTTTGTTTTCAATTAATTTTTCAGTACCTCTATGAAGAAGACCTATATGAGGCTCAACCCTCTCAACAACCTCTCCATCTAAATCGAGGATAAGCCTCAAAACACCATGTGCAGCAGGATGTTGGGGTCCAAAATTAACTCTAAATTTTTCACTAGTCTTATTTGTCATTAATAGAACCACTTTCTAAATCATTTTCTGGATACTTTACGCCCTCCCAAGGGCTTTCAAAATCAAAGCTTCTATATTCTTGCTTTAATTCGACAGGTTCATAAACAATTCGTTTTTTTGACTCATCATACCTGACTTCAACATAACCAGTTAATGGGAAGTCTTTTCTTAATGGGTGACCTTCGAAACCATAGTCAGTTAGCAATCTTCTAAGATCTTTATTACCCTTAAAGTTAATTCCAAATAAGTCATATGCTTCTCTTTCATACCACTGTGCACAAGGGAAAAGTTTTGATACACTTGTCACTGTGTCATTCTCGTCAGTATAGGTTTTCACTCTTATCCTGGAATTATTTGACATGGACAAAAGATTATAAACAACTTGGAATCTAATTTCATTTTCTGGCCAATCAACACCGCATAAATCTGTTAACTGAGAAAATAAAAAATCTTCACTATCCCTTAATAATTTTAATAAATCATAAATATTTTGATTATCAACATACAAGCAAAGATCATTTGCAGAAACTTCTGTTTTGATAATTAGAGATTTTATTTTTGAGTTACTCTCTATTTCATTCAATAATTGGGAATAATTTTTTTGTTTATACATCTAAACTTCTATCTTTCAACAGTCCCTGTTCTTCTTATTTTTTTTTGTAATTGCAAAATTCCATACATCAAAGCTTCTGCTGTGGGAGGGCATCCTGGAACATAAATATCAACAGGAACTATTCGATCACAACCACGCACAACAGAATATGAATAATGATAATAACCGCCACCATTTGCACATGATCCCATAGAAATCACGTATCTAGGTTCGGGCATTTGATCATATACTTTTCTTAATGGACCAGCCATTTTATTTGTTAAAGTCCCAGCAACAATCATTACATCAGATTGCCTAGGCGACCCTCTTGGGGCAGTACCAAATCTTTCTAAATCATATCTTGGACCATTTGCTTGAAACATCTCTATGGCACAGCAGGCAAGACCGAATGTCATCCAATGCAATGAACCAGTTCTAGCCCAATTAATTAGAGATTCTGATGAGGTGACAAAGAAACCTTTATCGGACATTTCTGACTGAAAATTATTAACATTACTATCTGATTTTAATCCCATTCTAATGCTCCCTTTTTCCACTCATAGATAAAACCAATGGTTAGAATTGCTAGAAAAAACATCATCGAGAAAAAACCAAAAAAACCTATATCTCCAAAAACTACTGCCCAAGGAAAAAGAAAAGCTACTTCTAAGTCGAAAATAATAAATAGAATAGCAACTAAATAAAATCTTATATCAAATTTTGATCTCGCATCATCAAAGGGATCAAAGCCACACTCATATGGAGATAATTTCTCTGAGTCAGGGTTTTTGGGAGCAATAAAAATTGGCGGTAAAATAAGCAATAAAGTAATAAATATGGACAAGCCCATAAAAACAATGATCGGTAAATAATCTTGCAGTATAGTTGGCATACTATTGCTCCTTTATACCCCTCATATATTTGAGAGCAATATACCCTCTAGGGTTAGGAATGCAATAAAATTCGGAATAAATTGTTACGAAAAAAAAGTCAAAAAATTCTTGTGAAAAATAAAGGCTTTGTTTAACTAAAAAAAATTACTAAATATAAAAACATTTTATGCTTTTATAATGTCTTTTATGGCTTTATTTGCATTTTTAGAGCTTTTTTTGCTTTAGTACCGTAAGGTGGACGAAAAATATTTATTAAACCATCAAACTTGGTTTGGGTATATATAGTTTTAGCATGAGAGAAATTTTTGAAACCCTCTATTCCATGATAAGAGCCTGTTCCAGAAGGACCAACTCCACCAAAAGGAGCATTATCTTGAGCTACATGAAAAACAACATCATTAATAGTAACACCTCCAGACGTGGTATTTTTTAAAATATCATCTAACTCTTTTTTATCTTCTCCAAAATAATATAAGCCTAGAGGCCTGTCCTTTGAGTTTATATAATTTATAGTTTCCGATATATCTGAATACGTTTTTATTGGTAGAACAGGTCCAAAAATTTCTTCTTTCATAACAGACAAGTTTTCATCAGGATTTACTATGAGTGTAGGAGGTATTTTATGATTCGGTTGCTGATCAAAATCCTCATCTGATGGATTAATCTCAATAACTTCAGCCCCCCTATCTTGAGCCTCATCGATGTAGCCTTTAATTCTATCGTAATGTCTTTGATTAATCACAGAAGTGTAGTCAGGATTTTCTTTTAGTGTTGGGTACATTTTTGAGATAATTTCTTTTGATTGAGAGACAAAATTATCTTTTTTATCCTCGGGAACAAATACGTAATCAGGTGCCAAACAAATCTGTCCAGCATTAAGAGTTTTTCCAGCCATTATTCGATTAACAGAAACTTCAAAATTAGAATTATCGGAAATAATTACTGGTGATTTACCACCTAATTCAAGAGTTACCGGAACTAAATTTTCTGATGCTGCTCTCATTACATGTTTAGCAATAGATGTTGCTCCAGTAAAAAGAAGATGATCAAAAGGTAAAGAAGAAAAAGCTTCACCAATATCTGGGCCTCCAGTAAAAACAGCTACCTCATCTTCTGAAAATTCTTCCGAAAACATTTTTTTCATTAATTCAGAAGTTTTAGGAGTAAATTCTGATGGTTTTATCATTGCCCTGTTTCCCGCTGCAAAGATACTTCCAAGTGGTCCGAAGGTTAAGGTCACAGGAAAATTCCAAGGACTAATAACACCCACTGTTCCTAAAGGTTGGTACTCAATTCTTAATTTAGCCCCTAAATAACCAAGTATAGATGGAGAAACCTTCCTTTTTTCAGGCTTTACCCATTTATCTATGTTTTCTTTTGCCATTTTAAGCGAAGTAATTGAACCAGCAACATCAGATAAAAGAGAGCTTTCCTTACTTCTGTGTCCAAAATCTTCTGAAATTGTATCAGCTATTTCATTTTGATATTTTATGAGAGAAGATATACACCTGTCTATCCAATCTTTACGAATAGAAACTGGCAAAGGACCATCATTAATGTGTATTTGTTTTTGTTTTTCTAAAATTTCTTTCATTCTATCAAAATCAGTCATTATTTATTAACCTCTTAATATGAATGAACCATAAACTATTTTTTCTAAATATTAAATTGTTCATTAAATATTTATAAATATAAAATTGTCATTTGGTTGCTATAAATTAAACAAATTAAAATAATTATAGCCCAAGCTCTTCCTTAGTTAATATTGAAATTCCATATTCGTCCCTCAGATCACTAATTTTAAGAGAGAGATAAGATTTTGGTACAAAATATGACCACTTTTTTTTCATTAGTTTAGTTTTCATTTTTGCAATTTTTTTAGATTTTCGTGACAAATAAACTAATTTAAACAAACCCATATAGCCATTTTCTGAAATTAACTTTTTATATAAATTTAAAAGTTCCTTTGATTTAAAAAGCTGGCCTGTTGCCCTTAAAATTATTTTGAATGAATTTTTACAACCATAAATTGTATAAGTATCTAGGATTGACTCTTCTTTTAAAGATAAACCAAGACCGAAAATAACATGAGTGCAATCATGCCCAAAAATAAATTCTGGAAGAGTATCACCTTTTAAGATTGATTCTTGATCTTCAAAGGCGTCATAATAAATCTTAAGACCCTCTTCTAATGTTAGCTGACAATTTTGTTCTTGAAATTCCAACATAATTTTTATTTTTTAATTACCTTTATGCTTTTCAGTAAAAAACTAATAAAATTTTTAGTGGCGGGAGTGACGGGACTCGAACCCGCGACCTCTGGCGTGACAGGCCAGCGCTCTAACCAACTGAGCTACACCCCCTCGTTTAAAAAAGTGCATATTTTATTTAAGGGTCAAATTAACTTAAATCAAGACACTTAATATAAAAGTATAAATTTAAAATCTATCAAAATGGTGGGCGGTGAGAGGCTCGAACTCCCGACCCTCTGGATGTAAACCAGATGCTCTACCAACTGAGCTAACCGCCCCTATTAATAGTCTAAAAATTTTATATTTTGAAAGTTTATATAACCTTATAAAGATTAAGTACATAGTAACAAATAAAAATTACATATGATTTATTATTGATAATAGAAAAGATTAATTTTAGGTGGCATTAAGCCACCTAAAATAATTTAGTATTTAGTTAACCGCGTCTTTCAAACCTTTACCAGATTTAAATTTTGCATTTTTAGAAGCCGCAATTTGAATGGCTTCACCAGTTCTTGGGTTTCTTCCTGTTGTAGCAGCTCTATGACTTACAGAAAAAGTTCCAAAACCTGTAATTTTTACACTTCCACCACCGGCTAATGTTGAGGTTACTGATCCAAGAAAAGCTTCTAAAGCTCTTCCAGCATCAGCTTTACTTAAACCTGATCCAGAAGCAATAGCATCGATAAGTTCATTTTTATTCATATTATCCTCTCCTAAGTTGTTTAACTTATAAGAATGTATGCCCTAAAATCTCGATTGGTCAAAAAAAACTTAAAAGTTTTTTTCTAGTGAGTAGTTTGAGAAGAACCTATTGATTGATTAATATTACTTTTTTTCTGCTCAGCAAGCCATGCTTCTTCATCCCATTCTATTGCAGCTGGTTTTTCAGTTAGAGCAAATTCCAATGCTTCATCAATTGTTGAAATTAATTTTATTTCTAATTTCTTTTTAATATTTTCTGGAACTTCCGATAGCTCTCTTTCATTTTCACTCGGAACTAAAACTGTTTTAATACCACTTCTTGTTGCAGCTAGAAGCTTTTCTTTAAGACCCCCTATAGGAAGTACTCTTCCTCTAAGCGACATCTCTCCTGTCATCGCAACATCGTTTTTTATAGGGATTTCTGCCATTACTGAGATTATCGCTACTACCATTGCGACACCAGCAGAGGGACCATCTTTAGGTGTAGCGCCCTCAGGTACGTGAACATGAATATCTTTTCTTTGAAAAATAGGTGGTTCAATTCCATAACTTACAGCTCTTGATCTAACGAATGAAGATGCAGCATCTATAGACTCTTTCATCACATCACCAAGCTTACCTGTAGCTTTAATTTTTCCGTTTCCAGGAAGCATGACTGCCTCAACATTTAAAATATCACCGCCCACTTCTGTATATGCCAAGCCAGTAACAACACCTACTAAATCATCATTCTCAGTTTTTCCATATCTGAATTTTTTTACACCTAAGTATTCAGAAATATTCTCAGAAGTTACATTAACCGAATCACTTTTATTAATTTCAATTTCCTTTACAGCCTTTCGGGCAAGGGTATTAATCTCTCTTTCAAGACCTCTTACACCTGCTTCACGGCTGTAATATCTAATGACAGATTGAATAGCGTCATCCGAAATACTCCACTCACTATCGGTTAATCCAGAATTTTCTTTTGTCTTTTTGACTAAATGTCTCTTAGCAATTTCTAGTTTTTCATCTTCAGTATAACCAGCTATTCTAATTATTTCCATTCTATCAGCAAGTGCTTGAGGTATATTCAATGAGTTAGCTGTAGTAACAAACATCACCTGTGAAAGGTCATAGTCAACCTCAAGATAATGATCATTAAAAGCACTATTCTGCTCAGGATCTAAAACTTCTAATAAAGCCGCAGCAGGATCCCCTCTAAAATCTGAACCAAGTTTATCAATTTCATCTAGAAGAATTAAAGGATTAGTGGTTTTAACTTTTTTTAGTGATTGAATTATTCTACCAGGCATTGAGCCTATATATGTTCTTCTGTGTCCTCTTATTTCAGATTCATCTCTTACACCACCAAGAGACATTCTTATAAACTCTCTTCCAGTGGCTTCAGCGATTGATTTACCTAAAGAAGTTTTACCAACACCTGGAGGACCTACTAAGCATAAAATAGGGCCTTTGATCTTTTTTGATCTATTTTGAACAGCTAAATACTCTGTAATTCTATCTTTAACTTTATCCAAGCCAAAATGATCTTTATCAAGAGTTTTTTGAGCCGCAGATAGGTCTTTCTTAACCTTTTTCTTTTTTCCCCAAGGTATATCTAAAATCCAATCTAAATAATTTCTTACGACTGTTGCTTCAGCAGACATTGGACTCATTTGTTTCAGTTTTTTTAGTTCATTTTTTGTTTTCTCTAAAGCCTCTTTTGAAAGTTTCGTCTTCGAAATTTTCTCTTCAATTTCAGCTATGTCATCAACACCTTCATTATCATCATCCAATTCTTTTTGAATGGCCTTCATTTGTTCGTTTAAGTAATATTCTTTTTGAGTTTTCTCCATCTGGTTTTTAACTCTTCTCTTAATTTTTTTCTCAACCTGAAGGACAGAAAGCTCATCTTCTAAATCATTCAAAATACAATTCAATCTTTCTTGAACATCGATAATTTCAAGGATTTTCTGTTTTTGACCAACATTGCCAGACATTTGGCTTGCGATTGTATCAGCCACTTTTGAAGGGCTATCTGTATCATTAAAAGTTGAGGTATTGTCTGAAGTAATTTTATTATTGGTTTTGACAAAATCTTCAAAACGAGAAATTACCTGCCTAGAGAGAGCCTTATCTTCACGACTAAAATCTTTATCTTCTGAAATTACCTCAATTTTAGCTTCTAAAAAAGAACCTGAATTTATGAATTCTTCAACTTTTGCTCTTTTCAAACCTTCTACCAAAACTTTTACAGTTCCATCAGGTAATTTTAATAATTGAAGAACTTTTCCTAAAGTTCCAACTTCAAATAAATCTTTTTTTTCTGGATCATTTATGTCAGCATCTTTTTGTGAAATAAACAACAATTCTTGGCCTTTATCCATAACTGATTCTAAAGCTGCAATTGATTTATCCCTACCCACAAACAGAGGGACAACCATATGAGGAAAAACAACAATGTTTCTCAATGGTAAAACAGGTGTATGTTTAAATAATTTAAATTCTTGAACTTTCTTTTCTTCAGTCATGACATATCCACATTAAGTTAATAGTAATTTTTTCTAAGTTGAATAGAAAAAGGATCATATATCTAATATGGACCTTAAAAAATAAGTATCAAGGGGTAAAAAGAATTAAATTAATTAAAAATCTTTTTTTCGTTATTTTTTTCTTTTTCACCATAAATATATAATGGTTGAGACTTGCCTTCAACAACATCACCAGAAATTACAACTTCAGTTACATCTGGGGTGCCAGGTATTTCGAACATAGTATCTAATAAAATGTTTTCAATCACAGATCTAAGTCCTCTAGCTCCAGTTGAATAGGACATAGTCTTCTTTGCAATAGCAAGTAATGCATCATCAGAAAATTTTAACTCTACATTCTCTAAATTAAATAATTTCTTGTATTGTTTAACAACAGCATTTTTTGGTTCGGTAAGAATACGAATAAGTGAGTCTTCATCTAAATCCTCGAGAGACGCACAAACAGGAAGTCTTCCAATAAATTCTGGTATTAATCCAAATTTTAATAAATCCTTAGGTTGTAAATCCTTAAGTATTTCTCCTGTTCTTCTATCATCCTTCTCTTTAACCTCAGCTCCAAAACCAACTGATCTATTAGTACCTCTCTCAGAAATGATATTTTGAATACCATCAAATGCTCCACCACATATGAAAAGAATATTTGTTGTATCAACCTGAAGAAATTCTTGTTGTGGATGCTTTCTTCCACCTTGTGGAGGGACTGAAGCAACCGTTCCTTCCATAATTTTTAAGAGGGCTTGCTGAACACCCTCTCCAGAAACATCTCTCGTAATTGAGGGGTTATCAGATTTTCTAGTAATTTTATCAACCTCATCAATGTAAACAATTCCTCTTTGAGCTCTTTCAACATTATAATCAGCAGCTTGAAGTAGTTTTAGAATAATATTTTCTACATCTTCTCCTACATAACCAGCTTCGGTTAAAGTAGTTGCATCAGCCATTGTAAATGGAACGTCTAATATTCTTGCTAAAGTTTGTGCCAGTAATGTTTTTCCACAACCAGTTGGACCAAGTAATAAAATATTGGACTTAGCTAACTCAACATCATCCTTTTTAGTATCACAGTCAAGTCTCTTGTAATGATTATGCACAGCGACGGATAAAACTTTTTTTGCTCTCTGCTGACCAATTACATAATCATCTAAAACACTGTATATTTCTTCTGGAGAAGGAACAGAATCTGAAGCTTTATCGTCAAAATTCTTGGCTTCTTCTCTAATAATGTCCATACATAATTCAACACACTCATCGCAAATAAAAACTGTAGGGCCGGCAATAAGTTTTTTAACTTCATGCTGACTTTTACCGCAAAAACTGCAAAAAAGTGTATTCTTTGAATCACCGCTGTCACTAATTTTACTCATATCTTACCTTATCTTAAAATTATACCCTACTCTAAACCAATTAATCATCTGAATTTATTTCTCTGTTTTCAACAACTTTGTCTATCAAGCCAAACTTCAAAGCATCATCCGAAGTCATAAATGTATCTCTATCGAGAGCCTTTTCAATAGTTTTTAAATTTTGACCAGTATGTTTTACATAAATATCATTTAACCTTGACCTAAGAGATAGAATTTCTTGAGCATGTCTCTCAATATCTGATGCTTGACCCTGAAAGCCACCCGACGGCTGATGGACCATTATTCTCGCATTCGGTAGAGAAAATCTTTTTCCAGAAGCACCTGCAGAGAGTAAAAGACTGCCCATTGAAGCTGCCTGACCTATACATAAAGTTGATACCTCTGGCTTAATGTACTGCATTGTATCATAAATCGCTAAACCTGATGAAACAACACCACCAGGTGAATTTATGTACATTGAAACTTCTTTTTTTGGATTCTCAGCTTCAAGAAAAAGTAATTGAGCAATAATCACACTGGCCATGTAATCCTCTACGGGGCCAGTTACAAAAATTATTCTCTCTTTTAAGAGACGTGAGTAAATATCGTAAGCTCTTTCACCTCTATTAGATTGCTCAACTACCATAGGGATAAGATTTCCTACAGGCGCATTATTTTTATCCATCATAATTTCCTTAATAATATTTATATATATGGGATAATTCTTTTAATATGCAAAGATAAAACTGAAAAAAAATAATTTTTTAGTAAAATTATAGTTAAAATAATAAGTTACTAATCTTTTTTAGCTTTTGTTTTCTCTGTTTTAGTTTTTGACTTAGATTTATTCTTTGAGGATGCCTTAGATTTTTTTTTCTCTTTTTGTTTTGAATCCGCTTTTATACCAGAATCAAATAAATCCTCTCTTGTTACTTTGACTTCCTTAAGATTTACTTTTTCTAAAATAAAATCAATAACCTTATCCTCAAAAACAGGTGCGGTTAGCTGTCTTATTGCATCTTGATTTTTTTGATAATAATCTAAAATTTCTTTTTCTTGTCCAGGATACCTCTGCATTTCCATTTGAAGGGCTTTATTGATATCACTATCATCTAATTGAATGTCATTTTGATTACCAATTTCTGCAATTAAAAGTCCAGTGCAAACTCTTTTTTGAGAAATCTCTGTATAATTCTTTCTAATTTCTTTTTCACTTAACTCTAAGTCTTTCAATTCTTTCTTTTGCTGTTCCAACTGTTGCTGAAGTTGGTTCCACATTTGATTAAATTCCTGATTTACCATACTTTCTGGAAGTTCAAATTTATGTTTCTTTTCTAAAATATCCAAGAGACTATCTTTAAGCTTCATACGAGCAGCAGAGTCAAAGTCTTGTTGAATTCTCTCTTTTAAATTTTTCTTAAGAGTATCTAAATCCTCCAAACCCATGCTTTTAGCAAGATCATCATTAACTTTTGATTCTTCAGCTTTAGAAACTTTTTTTATATTTACATCAAATGTTGCTTCTTTACCCGCAAGATCAGGACTTTGATAATTCTCAGGAAATTTAACTTTAACGAGCTTATTATCTCCTTGTCTTAAGCCAATTAATTGCTCCTCAAAATTATCGATAAAAGATTTTGATCCCAAGACTAAATTTGCATCACTTGCAGAACCACCCTCAAATGCAATATTATCAATTTTTCCTACGTAATCTATTGTAACTTGATCACCGTCTTTTGATTTTGTTTTTTCGGATACTTCTTTATATGACTTATTTTGTTTTGCTAAATATTCAAGTGCATCATTTATATCTTTTTCTTGCGGTTTAGAAACAGGTTTATCTAGTTTAATTTTTGAGAAATCAGTAATTACAATTTCAGGAAGCACTTCGCAATTCATCGTAAAGACAAGATCTTTATTTTTCTCAATTATATCATTCATGTCTGAGTCAAGTTTCACATCAGGTTTTACTGCGGCCTTAAGATCTCTCTCCTTTAAAACATTTTGTGATGCTTCTGATACTTTCTCTTCTATAACTTCAACCATAACACTTTGGCCATAGAGTTTCTCAATATGAGAAGTTGGAACTTTTCCAGGTCTGAAACCATCAATCTTAGCTTTTGAAGCAATATCTTGAAGTTTTTTTATTTTTTTATCCTTCAGATCATCTATACTAACAGTTATAGAGAACTCTCTTTTTAAGCCTTTTGATTTTAATTCTTTAAATTCCATTTTAAACTCTTTTTTTGGTGCGGGCGGAGGGAGTTGAACCCCCACGCCTTGCGGCACAGGTACCTAAAACCTGCGTGTCTACCAATTCCACCACGCCCGCTAATTTTATACTGGTTTCATATCAGTACATTTAGAGAATATCCAGAGTAATTATTAATTATTCGAAGAAATACTCAAAAACTCCGACATTCCAATATTTCCCAAATTTTTTTCCAACTTTATTTAAAACACCCACTTTCCTAAAACCCAAAAGTAAATGAAGTTTCTCTGAGGCATTATTTGGTTCAGTTATAAAAGCATATGCCCTGTTTATATTATATCCATCAATTTTACTGAAAAGGTCTTCCATTAAAAGCTTTCCAAAACCATTCCCAATATATTTTTTATCAATATAAACACTTGTTTCAACTGATGAGCTATATGCCTCTTTTTCCCTGAAAGGTCTAGAACTTGCAAAACCAATTAAATTGTCATCACTATAAGCTACAATGCATTGATGCGGGCCATCTTTTCTAAAAATTCTAAACCATTCTTTTTTATCTGATAGAGTTTTCTCATTTATATCAAAAGTAAAGGCTGTTTCTTTTATGTAATGATTATAAAGTTTATTAACAGAATCTACATCTGCATTATCTATATTTTTAATTAAAATATTTTCCATTTAATAATCTCTCTAAAAAATATCGCTAATTAATTAATGATGATGCCTCGTCCCCTAACGAGACAATTTCCAATTTTTTAGCTGAGAGTGAAAGATGGGTTATAGATGTATTATCAGGACTAAAAAAAACAACTTTATCACTATTCATCAAATAACTAATTATAGAATTAATAACCAAATAGTGAGTAAAAATAAACGCATCTTTGTTAAGTGATAAAAAAAATTTTAAAATATTCTCTCTCCACAAAAAATAATCAATTTTTGAATCCTTGGACTCTTTATCAGAAATAAGTTCTTCCCATGTAAGTGGTAAAACTCTCTTAAGCCATAAAACTCTTTTTTTTAAATTTTTTATTGGAGACGGAATTTCAATAACTTTATCTTCAATTATGATTTTCTTTTTTGTAATTTCAGAAAATGGCTCAGCTGTCTCAAGACATCTAATAAGGGGGCTAGAAAAAATATCATATGGTTCTTTTGCTATATTTAATAATTCTGTAGCAATTTTATTGGATTGTTTTTTTCCTATTATATCAAGATCAGGATTCAAATTATCCCAACCTGAAGAAGCCTTGCCATGACGGATTAAGTAAATATCTATCATTATTTTATACTGACTATGCTATAATCACTTTCAGATTGCTTAACATTACAATCTCTATTTAAGCATTCTTCATTCATTAACTTATCAAGATCATTATCATTTTTAGTGATTGCTATAAATCTATTATTATTTTCATTAAGTCGACCTATAACAATACCTAGTTCAGGACCATCTCTGCCATTAGCAACAGTATAAGTTTCAATTTTTGCTACTCCATACGGTCTCTCATCAACTAAAGGTCTAGGGAGTTCATCGATGTTTTTTTGATAAATATCTGGATTCTCCCTCTTCCACTTCCCTTCAAAGGGTTCGTTAGAATAGAGGCCTATTCCATGCTTAGTGGCAAACCAACCATTTGATGTACAAAGACCTCTAGATCCAGGATTTTCTCTAAGTTTATTCATCATTGTTGCTATTGAGTGAGTCACATAATTATTACCAGCCCCACCAAAATATGGGAGACCACCAGTAACTGTCAAATCTCTTTTATCATTGATTTCTATGCCTAAAGCCTCTCTACCAAGCTCAACCATGCTTGGAAAACATGAGTATAAGTCTATGAAATCAATTTCATCAATACTCCAATTAGACATTGCAAAAGCTTTTTCACCCATAAGCTTAATTGCCTGAGATGAATGTAACTCAGGTCTCTCTGTTACATTCCAAACCTCATTAATATCAGCACAACCATGCAAATATATTCTTTTTTCTTTTGGTATATTAAACTGATTAGCTTTTTCTTCGCTCATCATTATTAAAGATGCTGACTGATCAACTTCCATAATTGCATTCATAAATTTTGTATAAGGATAGCCAATATATCTGTTGTTTTCAGTTACACTTGAAATTTCATCAGCCGATCTCTCAATTGGAAACCAAGCATTAGGGTGGTTTTTTGCTATCTTGGTAAAAGGAGAAAATAATTTACCCAGATAACTTTGATGTTTTTCCATTGAATTTCCCATTCTTCCCCTAATGGCTGTTTCAAATAAAGGATAGACATTTACAGGAAAGGCTATTCCATGTTTTATTTCATTTTTAGTACCACCTGGCTTTTCATATCCTAAATCAATTCTTGTTCCTCCTGAATCTTCTCCCCATCCTGTTTTTTGACCATTCTTAGAAACTTTTCTCATAGTTGAAAAACACTCAGCACCAGACAATAAAACTACATCACTCTCTCCATTACTAATTTTCTCTGCAAAAATATTTAACAAATATTGAGGAGTGTTACCTCCGGTAGGTCCATAAAAAGTTTTAGCTTCACTAATACCTAATTTATCCGCAAGAGACTTAGGAGGATTCTTATAAATTGAAAAAGGTGGTCTTGCACCTGCACCAGAGTCAAAAATAAATCTAACTGTTACAACACTATCAATATAATTTTGTAAATCATCTATACCAGTATCTTGAATAGCAAGAATTGAAGCGTCATGCATTAATTCTATAGGGTTTTTAGCATCTAAGAAATTTTCAATTTTTTGTGTTGTTTGACCGGAGCCTACTAGCACAGGTGTTTTTGGATTAATCATTTATTTTCTCTCTAAAGGATTTGTATTTTATATATATTACCTTAAATTAATGAAATACTTTTTAATTAATTAAGTTTTAAAAAAACAGTTTATTAAATTTATAAATGGCATAAAATTTGCTTTAATGCGTCTAGGAATATTTAACACGGAGAGGAATATGAAAAAAATTCAGGCTATTATAAAACCATTTAAACTTGATGAAGTAAGAGATGCTCTTCAGGAAATAGATATTGCTGGAGTAACCGTCACAGAAGCAAAAGGTTTTGGCAGACAAAAAGGTCATACTGAACTTTATAGAGGTGCAGAATACAGTGTAGACTTCTTACCTAAAATTTTACTTGATATTATTGTTGAAGATGGAAAGCTTCAAGAAGCTTGTGATGCCATTAAAAAAGCCGCATATACTGGGAAAATAGGTGATGGTAAAATTTTTATAACCTCTATTGATGAAGCAATAAGAATTAGAACAGGTGAAACTGGTGATGAAGCTATTTAGCATTTTTCATGTGTAAAATGCTTTTGTGTAATATGTGTAATTAAATAAAAATATAAGTATTATAAGTATTTAAGGGCTAGTATTTTTTAAAATAATGTTTTTAATAGTTTACTGTTGAAATTTTTTTTACGGAATAAATGAAATTAAGATTTAAGAATAACTGAAGGAGAAGACATAAAATGACAAAGTATGAATATGTTTGGTTGGATGGTTATCAACCAGAACCATTTTTAAGAAGTAAGATTAAAGTTACCAATGATCAAACACCCCCAGAGTGGTCATTTGATGGTTCATCAACTTTACAGGCTGATGGTGGAAGCTCAGACTGTATCCTTACACCAGTTCAAGAATACACCAATCCACTTTTTGGTGACAAACTTGTAATGTGTGGAGTTCAAACTGGCTCCAGAGAAGTACACCCATCAAATACCAGGCACGCAGCATCTGAAGTAGCATCAGATGAATGGTGGTTTGGCTTTGAACAAGAGTATTTTCTAACTAACCCTGATGGAACTATTTTAGGTTGGGAAGATGGTATTCCATCTAAACCTCAAGGTGAATATTACTGTGGTGTTGGTGCTGCTAATGTAAAAGGTAGAGAGGTTTCTGAAGCTCATCTCGAAGCATGTTTAGAGGCAGGAATTGAATTAACAGGAACTAATGCAGAGGTTGCACTAGGTCAGTGGGAATATCAATGCCTTGGTAAAGGTATAAAAGCTGGAGATGATTTGTGGATGAGTCGCTATCTGTTACATAAAGTAGCTGAAGATTTTGATGTTTCTGTTAATATTCATCCAAAACCTCAATCAGGTGATTGGAACGGTTCAGGTATGCATACTAATTTCTCAAATAAAGAAATGAGAGAGAGTGGTTCAGAAGAATTATTTAACTCAATGTGTGAAAAGCTTGGTAAAGTTCACGAAGATGCAATTAATAATTATGGATCTGATAATGACCAAAGACTTACAGGTCTTCATGAAACTCAAAAAATAACTGAATTTTCTTTCGGCGTTAGTGATAGAGGCGCAAGTATTCGTATTCCAATATACACAGTAGAACATGATTGGAATGGATATTTAGAAGATAGAAGACCTGCATCTAATGCAGACCCATATAAAATAATAAATCATATAATTAGCACTTTAAGCTGATTGATTTTAAAAACTATGTTTTGAAAATAGCCCTCTTGAAGGGCTATTTTTTTTATTATTTATACGAATCGTATAGTTATTATTTCTTTAATTATATTAATTTTTAGGATAAATTTTGCCAAGTAATAATTCATATGATGCATCTGATATTGAAGTTTTAGAGGGACTAGAACCCGTCAGAAAACGACCAGGAATGTACATTGGGGGAACAGACAAAAATGGAATGCACCATCTTTTTTCAGAAATTATTGATAACTCGATGGATGAAGCAGTTGCCGGCTATGCAAATAAGATTAATGTCGAAATTTTAGAGAATAATATAATTTCCGTTTCTGACAATGGAAGAGGTATACCAGTTGATAAACATCCTAAATTTCCGAGCAAATCTGCTCTTGAAGTGATTTTAACAACTCTGCATGCAGGAGGGAAGTTTAATAATAAAATCTACCAAACATCAGGAGGCCTGCATGGTGTTGGTATAAGTGTTGTAAATGCATTATCAGAATTTTTAAATGTTGAAGTTTATAGAGATAAAAATATTTACTCACAAGATTTTAAAAAAGGGAAGCCTCAAGGAGAACTTTTAAAATTAGATCAAAAAACTAATAAAAGAGGAACCAAAGTTACCTTTAAACCAGATGAGAGTATATTTGATAAAAATATAATTTTTAATATCAAAAGACTTTATGAATTTTGTAAATCAAAAGCGTATTTATTTGCTGGAACAGAAATTAAATGGGTTTGCGATAATAAATTAGCTATAGATAATAATATTCCTAATTCGGAAGTATTTAACTTCTCAAATGGTCTTGAAGATTATCTTAATAATGAAATTGAACCCTCTTCATTTATTGGTAAAGAATGTTTCTCAGGAAAAAAAGAAAAGGATGATAATAATAATTCAGTAGAGTGGGCAGTTAATTGGACAATTAATTCTGACGGATTTTTAAAATCTTTTTGTAATACTGTTCCAACACCTGAGGGCGGAACCCATGAAATGGGCTTAAAAAACGGTCTTTTGAAAGCGTTAAAATCACATTCAGAGAGAATTGGTAACAAAAGAGGCTCGTCAATTAATTCTGAAGATATATCAAAATCAATGGTTTGTGTAATATCACTTTTTATACCTGAACCAAAGTTTCAGGGACAAACTAAAGATAAATTATCAAATACCTCTGCTCAAAAATTTATTGAAAATATTATAAAAGATAGATTTGAAAATTGGTTATCGAACTCACCTCAGCAAGCTGAAAAATTATTAGAATGGATAATAAGTTTTACAGAGGAGAGATTAAGAAGAAAAAAAGAAAAAGAAACCTCAAGAAAAACAGCTATTAGGAAGATTAGACTTCCGGGGAAACTCTCTGATTGCTCGCAGACATCAAAAGAAGGAACTGAATTATTTATTGTTGAAGGAGATAGCGCTGGAGGGTCAGCAAAACAAGCTAGGGATAGAAATTTTCAAGCAATACTTCCTTTAAGAGGTAAAATTCTAAATGTAGCTAATTCAAATCAATCAAAGATAAAAGAAAATCAACAAATTGCTGATCTAGTGCTAGCTTTGGGCTGTGGATTAAGAGAATCATATAATGAAAATGATTTAAGGTATGAAAAAATAATTATAATGACTGATGCTGATGTTGACGGAGCGCATATAGCATCCTTATTGATTACTTTTTTTCATGAAGAAATACCTCAAATTATCTCAAATGGAAAATTATTTATTGCTGTACCCCCTCTTTATAAGTTGTCTCAAGGAGGTAAAATATTTTATGCAAGAGATGATGAGCATAGAGAATCTTTAATTGACAAAAACTTCAATAGATCTAATAAAATTGAAATCAATCGTTTTAAAGGTCTGGGGGAAATGATGCCTTCACAATTAAAAGAAACCACCATGATACCCGGCAACAGAACTCTTCTAAGAGTAATGATACCTGAAAATAAAAAAAATATAACACAAAAAACTATTTCTAATTTAATGGGAAATAAACCAGAACTTAGGTTTGAGTTTATTCGAGAAAAAGCTAACCTAAGCAATAATTTAGTTTCGTAAAAA
>CEPL01016054.1_pt1 | contig 86367 bp, 89 predicted proteins | sample 530541 | NCBI WGS metagenome assembly CEPL01 (sample SAMEA2620339, study PRJEB7988) | marine metagenome | biome: marine biome (ENVO:00000447); feature: surface water layer (ENVO:00002042); material: "saline water (ENVO:00002010), including plankton (ENVO:xxxxxxxx)" | depth 5 m
TTGAGGATGGAGACAAATAATATTTCAGATTGTTCTCTAGTTCAGTCAAGTCCATACGTTTTCAGGGACACTTTGGAAGAGAATGAAATTCAAGAATATCTTCAAGCAGGAATTTGTCCAGCAGGAAGAGTTACACGTGTAGAAGAACAATATAGAAATCTTGATACAAGAATAATAAGCGGTTTTGATTTTTCAGCTCGTTACTTTGTAAGGAATAATTTCGGAAATTTTAATTTTATATTAAATATTGCAAAGTTAGAAAAATTTAGACAAGAAGCAGGTAATGATTTTATTAAACTTATTGATGCTCAAGAAAAGGGTGTTATCCCTCAGGAACTAGCAATTACTGGTTTTTCTAATTTAATTGAGAAAGATGGTTCTCCAAAAATTCAAGCTAGTTTTAAATTTCTTTGGAATAAAGGACCTTGGGGTCTTGGATTATTTGGTCGACATATTGGTGAATTCTATGAAACAAGAAATAAATTACGTGATGGAAGGCTATGGAAAGTTAGAGCTTATAATACAATTAATACTTTTATAGATTATAATTTTAAAATATCTGAGTCTCAATCAAGTCTAAGGTTTGGAATTAATAATATAGCTGATGAGAGAGCTCCGTTAGCATCTGATATATTCGGTTATTATATCGATAAGCATGACAATATAGGGAGGTCTTACTATATTAATTTTATGCATAGATTCTAGATAATGAGAATTTTTCTTTTTTTATTACTTTGCTTTTTTAGTAATGATATTCTTGCTTCAAATATACAGAATAATAAAGAATGTATAACTGAGCATGTTAAAATTGACTTTAATTTTTCCGGTGCAGGAAATTCAACCTGTGAAGTTATATCCTCAGATTATATTAGGATATTAGTAGTACCTGAGTCAAAAGAGTCCATTAATCCAAGTCCCTGGTATGCATTTCGAAAGTCAAAAAATACGAAAAAAATTTTAGTTGAACTTAGTTACGGAGAATATGAGCATAGATATTTTCCCAAAATAAAAAAAACTAATGGCAACTGGGAAAAAATAAACGAAAGAGATATTTTAATTAAAAATGATGGTAAAAATGTTTTAATAAATCTATACCCATCAAAAGAGTCTCAATACATATCATCTCAGGAGTTAATTACTGAAGATTGGTATGAAGATTGGTACACTACTTTAAAAGAAAATAATTTTTTAAGAAGTAAGATTGTTGGATATTCTGTTCAAAATCGTCCAATTAAAGCATTTTTTTCAAATGAAAATATTAATAATCCATACATTTTTATTTTAGGTCGTCAGCATCCCCCAGAGGTTTCTTCAGTATTTGCAATAAAGGGTTTTGTAAATGAACTAATTGGGAATATTAATTTATCAGAAGAATTTTTATCAAAATTTAATATATTTTTTATTCCTTTAATGAACCCTGATGGCGTTGAGAATGGTTTTTGGCGATATAATTATAATAAAAAGGATCTAAATCGAGATTGGGATAATTTTTTTCAACCCGAAACTAATTCAGTTAAGAATTTTCTTGATAATTTAAAAAATAGAAATCAACCTATTTTATATATAGATTTTCATTCAACTTATGAAAATATTTTTTATATTAGCGATGCACAACTTACAAATTCCTATCCTAATTTTTTATTAAATTGGTTGGAAAAATCTAGGTTAGAATTATCTAAAATTGGCTATAATTTTTCTATTAAAGAGTCTTATACAAAGAGCAACAAGGTATCGAAAAATTATTTCCATAATAAATATAATATACCCTCTATGACTTATGAAGTGTCAGATACTGAGGAAAGATCTAAAATTACTAAATCTTCTAAGATTCTTGCTAGGAATTTAATAACTATTTTATTAGACTCTGAAAATAAAATTATTGATATGGAGGAGAGGAAGGGATTCGAACCCTCGAGACGGTTACCCGCCTACACGCTTTCCAAGCGTGCGCCTTCGACCACTCGGCCACCTCTCCATTAAATTCATCTTAAATCTAATTTTCATCAAACTTAAGTGCTGATATAAATGCATCTTGAGGAATATTTACACTTCCAAACTCGCGCATTCTTTTCTTTCCTTTCTTTTGCTTTTCTAATAATTTCTTTTTTCGGGTAACGTCACCGCCATATAATTTTTCAGTTACATCTTTTCTAAAAGGTGGTATCGTCTCTCTTGCAATTACTCTGGCACCAATGGCTGCCTGAACAGGTACTTTGAATTGATGGCGGGGTATCAAATCTTTTAATTTCTTACACATTGTTCGACCACGCATATCCGCTCTATCAGCATGTACAATTATTGATAATGCATCAACTGTCTCAGAATTAACTAATATACTCATTTTAACCAATTTTTCTTGCTTATACGTATCCATTTGCCAGTCAAAGCTAGCATAGCCACTTGAAATTGATTTAAGTCGATCATAAAAGTCGAACACGACTTCGTTTAAAGGTAGGTCATAAACTACCATTGCTCTTGTTCCAGCGTAAGTTAATTCAACTTGATTACCTCTTCTTTCCTCGCATAATTTTAATACTGCGCCTAGATATTCATCAGGTACAAGAATAGTCGCCTTAATCCAGGGTTCCTCAATATAATTTATTAAACTAGGGTCTGGCATATCTGCAGGATTATGAAGGTCAATACATTTCCCATCATTAAGATAAATTTTATAAATAACACTTGGGGCGGTAGTAATTAGATCAATATCAAATTCTCTTTCTATTCTCTCTCTTACTATTTCAAGATGAAGAAGGCCTAAAAAGCCACATCGAAAACCAAATCCAAGGGCTGCAGAATTTTCTGTTTCGTGCTGAAAACTTGAGTCATTTAAACTAAGTTTTTCTATAGATTCTCTTAAGTCTTCAAATTCTCCGCTGTCGACTGGAAATAATCCACAAAAAACAGATGGTTGTGATGGTCTAAATCCTTTGAGCATTTCTTTACAGGGTTTTTTATCATCAGTTATAGTGTCACCTATCTGAGTATCTGATACCGTTTTTATACCAGCGATAATGTAGCCTAATTCGCCGGGTCCTAATTTATTTACTGACACTTTTTTCGGTGTAAATACACCAATATCATCAATTTCATAGGTACTGTTTGTACCCATCATTTTTATTTTTTGTCCTTTTGTTAATTCACCATTTAGTACTCTAACCAGAACTATTACGCCTAAATATGAGTCATACCAACTATCAACGAGTAAAGCTTTTGTTTCTTCAATATCACCACCAGATGGAGGGTTTAATCTCTCTATTAGAGCTTCAAAAATATCATCTATTCCCTGTCCTGTTTTAGCCGAGACATATATTGCATCTGACGCATCGAGGCCAATAACATCTTCTATTTGCATAGCAACTGTTTCAGGCTCTGCAGCAGGTAAATCAATTTTATTGATAACAGGAATAATTTCGTGGTTAAGATCGATAGCTTGGTAAACATTTGCAAGTGTTTGAGCTTCAACACCTTGTGTTGAGTCAACAACTAATATTGATCCTTCACAGGCTGACAAAGATCTACTAACTTCATAAGCAAAATCAACATGACCAGGAGTATCAATCAAATTAAGCTGAAAATTCTCACCATTTTTATCTTTATAGTTTAACCTTACAGTTTGCGCTTTGATTGTTATTCCTCTCTCTCTTTCAATATCCATGGAGTCTAAGACCTGATCTTTCATCTCTCTATCAGTCAGTCCATCACAACTCTGAATTAATCTATCAGCAAGGGTAGATTTACCATGATCAATATGAGCAATAATTGAAAAATTCCTAATATTTTTAATATCTGTCATTAATGAAGGTATATCATAAAAATTTTATAAAACTAGCTACGCAATTTTCCTTTCGTTGCGCTTTCTACAGAATTGATAACTTTAAGAGAAATATCTTCTAACTCAGAGTCAGTTAAAGTATGATCTGTTTGCTGAATTGTAATTTCAATGGCAATGGATTTATTTTTATCATTAAGGAATTGATCAAATATCTTTACGTTTTGTATAAGTTTATTATCAGATTTCATTGCTGCTTCAATAATCGTTTGAGCGCTTACCTCATTATTAACAACAAATGAAAAATCCCTTCTTACTGGTTGTAAATTATAAATTTCAGGTGCAGTTTGTATTAATTTTCTATCTAATAATAAGTTTATACAATCTAAAAATATCTCAAACCCAACCGCTACATTAAGATCTTTTTCTTTAATAATTTTTGGGTGAATTTCACCAAAGTTTGCAATGATTTCTCCTTTTTTTGATAATATTTGACCTGATCTTCCTGGATGGTAAAATTTTGGAGCGGAGTTTTTGATTTTAATTTTCTGATTGTTGATACCTATCTCTTCTAGAACCGAAGCAACATCCCTTTTTGCGTCAAAGACATCTACTTTTTTAGACCCTTGCCAATCTTTTCCAAATCGTTCTAGCTTATAAGTACCAGTTCTTATTCCGGATGCTATCAAAATTTGATCGTCCTCACTTTTACCAGAAAAACCAGGGCCCAATTCAAAAATGCCAAGATCTCCATATCCTCTTTTAGTGTTTTCATCAGCAATATTTATTATTGAAGCAAGAGGTGTTGGTCTCATATCAGATAATTCTTCTGAGATTGGATTTATAATCTTTAAACTATTTTTGCCGCCTCCATAATTTTTTGCATCCTCTTCATTTATAAACGAATAAGAAATAGTCTCTAACAAACCTCTTGAGGCAATAGCTCTTCTTATTAGTCTTAAATTTTTTTGTTCATCAGTTAATATAGGCTTTGAAGGTTGTTGTTTGTTTAGCAAAGGTTCTGATTTTATATTATTTAGTCCATAAATTCTCACAACTTCTTCAACAATATCTTCATTTATTGAAATATCGGGTCTCCAAGAAGGTATTGTTATTTCCCAATCTTTTGAAACTTTAAAACCTAAAGATGTTAAAATTTTATGGATAATTTTATTGTCAATTTTTAGGCCTGTCATTTCTCTAACTAATTCGGGTTTAAAGTTAATTTTTTCATTTACGAATTTTCTATTATCAATAACTGATATTTCTCCAGCACTACCTCCACATAATTCTATTATTAAACTAGTTGCATACTCTAAACCTTCTAAAACATATTCAGGATCAACACCTCTTTCAAATCTATACCTTGAGTCAGACATTATATTTAATTTTCTTCCAGTAATTGCGGTTTTGACAGGGTCAAAATAAGCTGACTCAAGAAATATTTCGGTTGTACTCATTGAAGATCCAGAATCTTCTCCACCCATAATACCGCCAATACCCAGTACTTTTTCATCATCAGCTATTACACACATTTCATTATCTAATTTATAATTTTTACCATCTAAAGCTTGAATTTCTTCACCTTTTTTTGAGCTTCTAGCACCAATTTTTTTTGAGATTTTTTTTAAATCATAGACGTGAAGTGGTCTGCCTTTATCAAAATTTATATAATTTGTAATATCAACTAAACAATTTACCGATCTTAAGCCAATAGCCTCAAGTTTATTTACTAACCATTCAGGACTTTTAGTATTTTTTACATTTTTTATTATTCTTCCAGAGAAAATTGAACATGCATCATCTTTATTTTTATAATCAAGAAATATTGGAAATTTTTCTTTAGAAATAAATATCTCTTTTTTATCTCTATTAACAAGCTCACCAACACCTGCTGCTGCTAAATCTCTTGCTATCCCATAAACACCAAGACAGTCTGGTCTATTTGGTGTGATAGCAATTTCGATTTGAGTATCATTTAAATTTAATTCATCAGCTATAGATTTACCGGGTTTTAAATTATTAGATATCTCGGCTATTCCTTCAGAGTCTTCACCTAGGCGTAACTCTTTTTTTGAACATAGCATTCCAGAAGATTCGATACCTCTAATCTTTGCTTTTTTTAATCTAAAACCAGAATCTGGAATAGTACTACCAACAGGTGCGTATATAGTTGTTAAACCTTCTCTTGCATTTTTTGCGCCACAAACCACTTCAATTTTTTCTTCACCAATATCTACTAAACACAATTGAAGCCTATCTGCATTTGGATGTTTTTTTGTAGAAATAATTTTTGCTACTTTGAAGTCTTTATATACAGAATTCTGATCGAAAGCTTCTTCTACCTCTAAACCAATATTTGTAAGGGTTTCTAGTATAGTATTTATATCTTTATCTGTTTTTAGATATTCTTTTAACCAAGATAGAGTAAATTTCATTTTTTTAGACCTCTCGAAAGAGTAGGTAAATCAAGAAATGAGAATCCATAGTGACTCAACCATCTAATATCACCATTAAAGAATGTTCTTAAATCAGGAATTCCATATTTTAATTGGGCTAATCTATCAACGCCAAGACCAAAAGCAAAACCTTGATATTTAATAGGATCAATATTTGAGGATCTTAAAACCTTAGGGTGAACCATTCCTGCTCCTGCAACCTCTAACCAATCGGAGCCTTCACCTATTTTAAGAACTGGACCAGATCTATCACATAATACATCAACCTCTAATGATGGTTCAGTAAAAGGAAAGTAGCTTGGTCTTAATTGAATTTCTATATTATCTAATTCAAAAAATGATTTAAAGAATGTTTCTAAAGTCCATTTTAAGTGTCCAAGATGAGTCTTTTCATCAACAACTAAACCCTCTATTTGATGAAACATTGGCGTATGGGTTTGATCAGAGTCACATCTATATGTTCTACCAGGCGAAATAAACTTAAAAGGTGGTTTACCTTTTTCCATAGTTCTTACTTGAACAGGACTTGTATGAGTTCTTAGAACATATTTTTCTTTAGTATTGTCATCGTTTAAATAAAAGGTATCGTGCATTTGTCTGGCAGGATGTGACTCAGGGATATTTAGAGCGTTAAAATTATAGTGTTCAGTTTCAATATCTGGACCTTCTGATATTTTATAACCCAAGGAACCAAATATTTCAGAAATTTCATCAAGAACCTGTGATACAGGGTGGATTTTACCATACTTTGATTGGTTGACTTGAACAGGCAGTGTGACATCAATCTTTTCTTCTAATAATTGTTTTTCTAATTCGATATTAGCTAGTTCAATTTTCTTTAAAGAAATAGCTTCAGAGATATTTTTTTTTAAAATATTTAGCTTGGAGCCTTGCTCCTTTCTATCCTCAGGACTGAGTTTTGATAAATCCTTCATTAAAAGAGAAATCTTACCTTTTTTACCAAGCTCAGCAATACGGATTTTTTCAAGAGAGTCTTGATTTTCTGCAACAGAGATTTTTTTTAAAATCTCTTTCTCTAATGTTTCAGAATAAGTCATAAGTTTCACCCAAGAACTATAAAAGCATTAAATAAATGATTTTAAAACAAATTTAGTTTTATTTTAATGTAGATTGAGCTTTTTCAACTAATTTCTGAAAACCTGCAGCATCTGACACAGCTAACTCTGCCAAAACTTTTCTATCAATTTCAATACCTGCCTTCGATAGTCCATTTATGAATTGCCCATATGTTGAGCCGTTAAGTCTTGCAGCAGCATTAATTCTCTGAATCCATAGGGATCTAAAACTTCTTTTTCTTGCTTTTCTATCCCTATAAGCATACTGCCCAGCTTTTTCAACAGCTTGGTTAGCAATCCTAAAAGTATTTTTTCTTCTTCCCCAATAGCCCTTCGCACTTTTAATAACTTTTCTATGCCTTGCATGGCTTGCTGGTCCACCTTTTACTCTAGCCATCTATCTCTCCTTAAGCGTATGGCAGGAATTTTTTTACTATCCTGCTGTCAGAATTGGAAAGAACAGTAGTTCCTCTTTTATTCCGGATTTGTTTAGGGGTTCTTTTAATCATGCCATGCCTTTTGCCAGCATGTGCACGAGTAACTTTACCTGAAGCGGTAAGTTTAAAGCGTTTTTTAGCTCCGCTTTTTGTTTTTAATTTGGGCATTTTGCATTCTCCTGTATTTATATAATTAAAGGAATAAGCTTTATAGATAAACACGGCATGCCCTGCCGGATCATCCAGTGAAGATTATTTATATTACTTTTATAAATAATTCAACCTAAGAAGTAATTATCTTGGTGCCAAGACCATAATCATTTGTCTTCCCTCAAATTTAGGATTTAGCTCTACTTTAGCTATAGGATCAATTTCTTCTTTAACTTTTTCTAAAAGGTCAGCCCCTCTGTCTTGATGTGCCATTTCCCGCCCTCGAAATCTAAGTGTAATTTTAACCTTATCGCCTTCGTTTAAAAATTTTTGCACACTTCTCATTTTTACTTGGTAATCATGAACGTCGATATTAGGACGAAGTTTAATTTCTTTAATATCAATTGTTTTTTGTTTTTTCTTTGCTTGATTAGCTTTTTTTTGGCTTTCATATTTATACTTGCCATAATCCATTACCTTACAAACAGGTGGATTTGTTTTAGGAGAGATTTCAACTAGATCTAATCCTTGTTCTTTTGATATTTCTATTGCTTGAGGTGTAGGTATGTTGCCTTTTTTTTCACCAGATGAATCTATTAGCAGGACTTCCTCTGCTGTGATTTGATCATTGACGCGTGGTCCTTTTGAGGATGGTGGCGTCGAGTTATATTGTCTACTTATGGAAACGTCTCCTTATTTAATAATTAATCTAAGATTGCCTTCTAAAAATATGATGTCAAGAAATTCATTCAGAAATTAACAATCTTTTATAAACTTCTAATGTTTTTTTGCACATATTTTCAAGTGAAAAATTATTTTTAACATTTGAAATAGCTCTTTCATGCATTTTAGTTAAGTCTTTTTTATCCATTGTAATAGATTGCTTAATTGCTATTGATAAAGCTTGTGGATCGTTAGGTTTAACTTTAAAGCCCGTAAAATTATTACCATTTTTAATTGTATCCTTAACAGCGCCATGATCAGAGGCTATAATAGTCTTTCCGGCAGCTTGGGCTTCTATTGGAATTCTTCCAAAGGGTTCAGGCTCTATTGATGGTGATAAGACTATATCCGAAGCATGATAAGCAAGTGGCATATTTTCTATTCTTTCAACTAATTTAATATTTTCTTGCAACTTAAATTTAGTAATTATGGAATTTAATTTTTTAATATAATTTTCTGCGCCTGCTTTTTCTCCTGCGAATAAAAAAATAACATGATCAAAAAATTTCTCTTTTTTTAATAGATTTATTGCCTCTATTGTTACCAAATGTCCTTTCCATCTAGTTAGCCTAGCAGGAAATAATATAATTATTTTGTTATCATCAACGGACCACATTTTTTTCATATTGCTAATTTCTATATTAGAAAATTTTGATCCTTTGAATGACTCAACATTAACCCCCCTAGAAATAATATCTATTTTATTTAAATCTATATTATAAATTTTAGAAATTCTTTCAGCAGTGTAAGCGGAATTAGCTATAACGGCATCGCCTTTTAACATTATTGAGTTGTATATTTTTTTTATAAAAGAAGAATTACTCACATGACCATGCCATGTTGTTAATACTGGTATACCGATTTTCTTTGCAGCAAAAATTGCAGACCACGCCGGAGCCCTTGATCTAACATGAACCAAGTCAATTTTCTTTTCTCTAAAAATTTTTATAAATAGAAAAAAATTTTTTATTATCGAGTAAGGATTTTTTTTATCAATTTTTAATTTTATTACTTCTATATTTTCCTTCTCAAGTTCACCTATAAGCTTTCCTCCTGATGTTAAGACAAGTGAGAAAAATTCTGCATCTTTAAGAAAACTAGCTATTTCTAAAACAGTTCTTTCTGCCCCACCTATTTCCATATTTGGAATTATTTGTAGAATTCTTTTATTTTTATAATTAAGATTTGATTCTGACATATATTGTAAACCTATGAAAAAAATACATGATACATTAAAAACCGTAAATGATAATTCTTTAGCCTATATTTATAATTATAGTTCTAAAAATAAATATAATCTTATATGGTTTGGTGGTTTAAATTCTGATATGCACGGGACTAAAGCAGAAGCTATTTCCGAATATGCAGATTTAAATAATTATAATTTTTGTCGGTTTGATTACTCAGGACACGGACTTTCATCTGGTAGTTTTGAGGATTTTAATATCTCAGATTGGTTAAACGATAGTATTAATATTTTAGATAATATTTGTAATGGACAACAAATCTTTATTGGCTCATCTATGGGCGGTTGGATTTCATTATTATTAGCTCTTAAAAGAAAAAAAAGGGTTAGTGGCTTAGTTTTAATTGCGCCAGCAGTTGATATGACGGAAATACTCATGTGGAATAATTTTAGTGATAATGAAAAAAATATGATCAGTAAAAAGGGGTATGTAGAGATTTTTTCTGATGAGTATCCTCCATATAAAATCACTAAAAATCTTATAGATGATGGAAGAAAATATTTATTAATGAATCAACAAATTTCTTTAGATTGTCCTGTGAATATTATCCACGGTATAAAAGATGAGGCTGTTCCATGGGACTTATCTATAGAGCTGTCTAAGAAAATCTCATCTAATTCTATAACTCAATCATTTATAAAAGATGGAGATCACGGACTTTCCCGTTCTACGGATCTTGAATATATATTTTTCTCAATAGAGCAGATTATTAAGAAAATATAATTATTTTAGTCTATCCATTCTTTTATTACATCTTGATTTTTTTCTTTTGATAATGAAATTTCTCTAATTTTTTTTAGTTCCTCTCCATCAGTAATTTGATTTAGAGCCCAAATAGCTGCTCCTCTAACAATTGGCGACTTATCAAATATATTTTTACTTATTTGATCTTTTGCATCTTTTAATTTTGCATTTCCTATAGCTATTAAAACATTTCTTAAAAATCTATCTCTACCTATTCGCTTAATAGGAGATTTTGAAAACATTTTTCTAAAACTATAATCATCAAGAAGTGATAATTTCTTTAAATCATATAATTCGTTTTTATTTCTTTGTTTAAATTTTATTTCCTTCGATTCTTTTGCAAATTTATTCCACGGACAAACAGCCAAACAATCATCACAGCCATAAATTCTATTCCCAATTTTCGATCTAAGATGAATAGGAATAATACCTTTATGCTCTATTGTGAGATATGAAATGCATTTTCTAGCATCCAACTTATAAGGCTCTACAAAAGCATTGGTAGGACAAACTTCAATACAATTATTACAATTCCCACAATGATCATTTTCTTCAGTATCAATTTCTAAATCTAGGTTAGTGAATATTGACGCTAGAAATAACCATGACCCATAATCTCTTGATACTAAATTTGTGTGTTTGCCTTGCCAACCTAAACCAGCTTTTTGTGCAAGTGGTTTTTCCATTATTGGGGCTGTATCAATGAAAACTTTGATTTCTGAATTAGTTTGACTCACAATCCATCTTCCAAATTTTTTCAAATTTTTTTTTATTACATCGTGATAATCATCTCCTCTTGCGTAAACAGATATATTACCCACATCTTTTACTTTTAGGTTATGCATTGGGTCATGATCAGGGGCGTAATTTACTCCAAGAACAATTATGCTCTTTACATCCTGCCATATTTTTTTGGGAGATAATCGTCTTTCTAAATTTTTCTCTAGCCAATCCATATCACCGTGGAAATTATTATTTAGAAAATCTTTTATATAACGATGATCTTTCTTATGAATTTCTGGTTCAGTAATTTTGATTATATCAAATCCAAATTCTTTTGATTTTTTTTGTATTTTCTCTTTAGAAATCGAGGAGAGCATAATTTCCTCTTGGTGGAATTCCAATAATTTTATCTGTAAGGATTGATCTAAAGCTCGGTCTACTTTTTATTCGTGAGTACCAGTGTTTTATTTCAGGAAATTTTTCCCAAGGCATATCACCTAAATAATCTATACAGGAAATATGTGCGGCAGCAGTTAAATCTGCTAGTTCAATTTTACTATTAACTAACCAAAATCTCCTTTCCAGAAGAAATTCAAAATATTTTAAGTGATTATTTAGGTTGTTTTTAGCTAATCGAATATTATCCGTATTAGGTAATCCTCCCCCTTTTTCAAGTGACCTAAATCTTTTTTCTACTCTTTCATTTATAATGATCTTACTTACTTCTTTGTGGAATTTATTATCAAACCAATCAATCAATCTTCTATTTTCGGCTCTATTAGAAAGGTCTTTTGGAAGAGTATCCTTAAATTTATTTTCTATATATTCTGAGATTGCATAATGGCCGCAAAATTTGTTTCCCTCATATAACATTACAGGAACTTCTCCTGATGGATTTAATTTTATAAATTCCTTTCTATTTTCCCAAAATCTTTCAACTATAAGATCAGCACCGATCTTTTGCTCTCCTAAAAAGAGTCTAATTTTTCTACTAAAAGGACATAAGGGATAATGGTATAAAGTTGTCATTTTTTTATAAAAATATAAATTTTGCTAAAAATATTAATGTTAAAAACCAAGCGCTTGTTGATATCTCTTTATGCTTATTTGATGCTAACTTAATAACTGTATAGGTAATAAATCCAAGAGCAATACCATTAGCAATAGAGAAAGTAAGTGGAATCATTATAATTATGATTAGTGAAGGTATTATTTCAGAAGAATCTGACCAATTTAACCTCTCAACATCACTTAGCATAAGGATGGCTACATATATAAGTACACCAGCTGTTGCATATGGTGGAACCATTTCTGACAAGGGAGATAAAAATATTGAGACTAAGAAGGCACTTCCTGTAACGACAGCTGTCAATCCAGTTCTGCCTCCAATTTCAATTCCAGCCGAACTTTCAACGTAACTTGTTACGGGTGCGCAACCAAAAAATGATCCAAAAACACTAGAGGTACTATCGGCTTTTATTGCTTTATCAAGATTTTGTATCCTACCAGAATTTTTTACTAATCCAGCCCTATTTGCCATGCCTAATAAGGTTCCAGTAGTATCAAAGAAATTCACAAATAAAAATGAAACAATAACACTTATCATTGCGACATCAAAAGCACCTACTAAATCTAATTTCATAAAAACAGGAAGAGGGTCAGGAGGAAGTGATACAATACCAGTAAACTCTTCCAATCCGGTAAATACCGCAATAGAAGTTATTGTAAAAATACCGATTATTATTGATCCAGAAATTTTCCTAATAGATAAAATAGAAATTATGAGAAATCCTAATATTGATAATAAGACGCTACTTTGATTTAAATTACCCAAAGATAATAAAGTTGACTCATTTCCAGAAATTATTCCTCCATTTTTAAGGCCTATTAATCCAATAAATAAACCTACGCCAGAACCCATAGCAATTCTTAGGTTTAAAGGAATACCATCAAGCATCCATTTTCTTAGAGGTGTTATACTCATTATTACAAACAAAATCCCTGACCAAAAAACTGCCCCAAGAGCAATTTCCCATGAATAACCCATTCCTCCTACAACGGTATAAGTAAAGAAGGCATTTAATCCCATTCCAGGGGCAAGACCTACTGGCCAATTTGCATAAATACCCATGAAGAAACAGGCCAAAGAGGCAGCAATACAAGTACCAACAAAACTCGCACCATAATCCATACCACTTTCTGCCATCATTTGAGGATTGACGAAAATTATATAAGACATTGTTATAAATGTTGTTATTCCAGCTAATAATTCTTTTTTTATTGATGTGTTATTAGCTTTTAAATTGAAAATTTTTTCTAACATTTTTAAATATTAAGTCTTAATTCTTTAATTTGTAACTTTTTTATTATAATCATATTCAAATAATACAATTAATAAATGTTAAACTTTAAATTGTATAAAATAAAAATATTAATTTACTAAAAAGTATGGAATCATTTTAAATTATTAATGTTTATTTAGACAATAGGCATAGTTCTTGCTTAATAACATATATAATATTTTTTATAAATTTCGGGGTTGGTTATGATTTCATTTAAAACGTTAAAAATTACTATTATTTTTTCTTTATTCTTTTTATTAAACACTCAATTATTATCAGCTGATGAAGCTATCAATACTCAAGCTCAGTCAGATGAAACTAGTTTATCTATTATTTCTAATAATGAAAATTCTCTTACAATAGATGAGATAATTGTTACTGCTGAGAAACGAACAGAAAGCCTTCAAGATGTTTCAAAGGCTGTCACTGCTCTTGGGGCTGATGAGTTAGAAACAAAAAATATAGTTGACTTTGTCGGGTTAAGTGCAATTGCGCCTGGTGTTACTGTCGCTAAAAACGAAGGTTATAAAACTGTCATCTCAATTCGTGGTGTAGGTGATGAAACAAACCAAAATGCAATTGCTGCACCTTCTGTCGCGCTTCATATGGACGGAATATTTATTGCTTCTAAGTTTTCTTTAAGAACCGATTTCATTGATTTGGAGAGAATAGAAGTCTTAAGGGGTCCACAGGGAACTCTCTTTGGACAAAATTCTACAGGTGGTACTGTAAATGTCGTTAGTAAACTTCCTAGCTTCGATGGTTTTGAAGGCAAAGCTGATATTACGTTAGGTAATTATAATTTATCAAAAGTAAGGGGTTCTTTTAATACACCATTGTCTGAAAATGTAGCTACTAGAAATTCTTTCGTTATTACTGATAGAGATGGTTTTACCGATAATGTAATAAATGGACAGGATTTAGATGATGCTAATCATATAAGTTTTAGGTCAGATTGGTTATTTGATTTAACAAGTAATTCCAGTTTAAGATTATTCTTTCAATACTTCGATGCTGATAATAATGGTGCAGCAATGAAAGGGTTAGATGATAAGACACCTGATCCTAGAAAATTAGCACAAGACTCATTATCGGATTATCAGTTAACATCTGAAGTTTTTGGAGCTATCTACGAAGTTGATTTGGGAGCGGCAAGTCTTAAAATTTTAGCTAGTTCTCAAGAAGACGATATTTACGTTGTAAGGGATAATGATAGACACAACTTTGGTGACGTTCATGCCGAAGGCCCTCTTGCGGGATTACCATATATTGCCGCTGAATTTAGACCTGAAACTTCGCTTGTTGAAACAAAAACCTTTGAAATTAATTTAATTTCTAACGAGCCCCTTTTTGGAACTATTGATTGGATATTAGGTGCATTTTATTTTGACCATGAAATTGAAAACCATATCTATGAGGTAAAAGATGTAAATAATGTAAAGCTTGTTGATCTTATGGATGGTAAATTTACTCCATACACTCATGCTCCAATATGTGCTACAAGTCCATTTGAAGGAATCTGTTTTGCCGCTTTTGGTGCTGAACTTGGATTTGTATCTGATGCATTTCCAACAAGAGAGTCTCAATCTATATATGGACAAGCAACTATTAATATTAACGAAAAAACACGATTTGTAAGTGGTTTTCGTTATACAGAGGACTCCTTTTCTAGTGATGTTACAAACTTCTTTGGTTTGCAGTCTTATTTAATAGAAGATGATCTTGAGAAAACCACTGGAAGAATAGCTATTGAATACGATGTAGATGACGATACTATGACTTATTTATCATTTACAAAAGGTTTCAAACCTGGAGGCAGTAATTTAACTTTTGGATGGCCTGTTGATAATGAACAGAATTTTGGTGCAAATCCTGCGCCTCAATTAGTTTTCCCCCTATTTGAAAGTGAAACAATTGATGCTTATGAAGTAGGACTTAAAACTGATTTATTGGATAGCAGATTAAGAGCAAATATATCAGCATTCTTTTATAAGTATGAGAATCTTCAATTCCAATCAACTGATCCAGATGTTTATAGAGGCGGGGTTGCTAATATACCTGAATCAGAAATGAGTGGTTTAGAAGTTGAGTTTTTAGGAATTTTATCTAATGAATTCTCTTTTGATTTGAGGTTATCTTTCTTAGATACAGAAATTACTTCTGATTATGAAGCTCTGGACAATATTAGAGCAGAATTATATTTCTTTGGTGAAGAGCCAATTAGATACAGTCTAAGAGAAAATATTAAGGGTAATAAACTTGCAAAAAGTCCTGAATTTAATGCAAATTTTGGTTTGATGTATGAAAAAATTCTTTCCTCTGGAAAATTACTAACTGCAACTGCTGAGGTGGTCCACCGTGGTGATTTTCAACAGAGAGTATTTAATAATCCTTTTGTTGATAATGTTGAAGATTATACAATTTATAATTTAAGTCTTAGTTATGAACTTTCTGAACAAATTGGTCTAAACATAATTGCATTAAATATTTCTGACGAGGATGGTATGAATTCAAGTATGACAGATGTCTTTGGAGTTGCTGGTACAGGTATTGAACTAATTCCACCAAGACAAATTATGGGCAGAATTAGTTACAACTTTTAATAAACTTATATAGTAACAATTTTAAACTTTAGTTTGTAGATATATTCTTGACTTTAGATTCAGAATATAATGGTTAGAGTCATGAAGAAATTGTTCATAGATTCAAATAAATTGTTGGAAGATTCTTTTCAGCTTGCATGGAATATTTATAAAAGTGGTTTCAAGCCAGATTATATAATTGGTGTATGGAGAGGAGGAGCACCAGTTGGAATTGCTGTTCAAGAACTATTAGATTTCTTGGGAGTTTCGTCAGATCATATCGCAATTAGAACTTCCTCATATACTTCTATGGGAAAAAGATCCAAAGAGGTAAAAGTATTTGGTTTGAACTATATAATTAATAGAGTTGAATCAGAGGACTCACTTTTAATTGTTGACGATGTATTTGATACTGGACTTTCAATTAACCAGGTTATTGTAAATTTAAAAAAAGCCTGTAAAAAAAATACTCCAGATATTAAAATTGCCACACCCTATTTTAAGCCTTCGAATAATAAGACTAAGATAAAACCAGATTACTATATACATAAATCTGATAATTGGTTGGTCTTCCCACATGAGCTAGATGGATTAAATATTGAAGAGATCAGAAATAATAAACCAGAAATGAAGAATTTAATTGATAAGATTACTTCTCTTAAATAAAAAATTCTTATATTCTTAGTGATTTATTATTAAAAGGGTTTGAATGACTAAAATCTATTTTCATAAACATGATTTACCAACTGAAATTAAATTTCAAGATTCTGTTGCTGTTGACTCTGAAACACTTGGATTAAGACCAGAAAGAGACCCTCTTTGTCTGATTCAACTTTCATCAGGTGATGGAAATGCTCATCTTATTCAGCTTGATAGGGATAAATACGATGCTCCAAATTTAAAAAAAATATTAACGGATAGGAGTTGTTTAAAAATTTTTCATTTTGCAAGGTTTGATGTAGCTGTCTTTAAGAAGTATCTTAATATCGATTGTGAACCAATTTATTGTACTAAAATTGCTTCTAAACTTGTCAGAACTTATACCGATAAGCATGGATTAAAGGATTTATGTAAGGAGACTTTAAATATCGACTTATCCAAACAACAACAAAGTTCTAATTGGGGTGCCGAAGAGTTAACTGAGGATCAAAAAAAATATGCAGCTTCTGATGTTATTTATTTACATGAAATCAAAGTTAAACTTGACCAGCAATTAATAAAAATGGATAGGCAGGCTCTAGCCGATCAGTGTTTTTCATTCATAAAGACTAGAGTGGATTTAGATTTAAAGGGATGGCCAGATATTGATATATTTAGTCATTAATTGAATGATAAATAAAGACCAAATTCAAAATATCCGAATTAAAAGATTAAGAATTATTTTCCCCTTGATCGCACTAGTAATAGTTTCTCTGATATTTTTTCAGTCTGTAAATATAGTTACAACAAAAGATAAAAATTTAAATCTTATTTTATCAGATCAATCTAATGATGGCGTTCTTAAACCCTCAATGATTGGTGAGACTTCCTCAGGACAACCTTTTGTTTTAAATGCTCTCAAGGCGAGCCCTTTAGGTCCGGATCTTAGAGATATAGAATTAGAAAATGTGAGTATTACCCTTGGTAAAGAAGGAATTCAAACGATAAGTGTAAATTCAAGAAATGCAAAATATTTTGCCAAAAATAATATTGCTATTTTCTTTGATGATATTGTTTCTAAGACATCAGATGGTTATGACTTTATTGCCCAAGTTGTTAATGTAAACTTAGAAACTGGTTTTACTTTCTTAAATGGACCTGTTCAAGGAAGGAAAGGTGAAATTGAATTTGATGCTGGTCATGTAGAGATACATGAAAGAGGCAATAAGATTTTTATATCCTCGGGGGTTAAGCTAATTATACCTGCTAGCTTTATAAAACAAATTAATGAGGAATAGAGATGGTAAGTTTATTTAGAAGTTGTTTAATTTTTACCTCTATTTTTATATATTTTGATGATCAATTATTGGCTAATGAATCTATTTCTTTTGATACAAATATTAATGCGCCTCTTAAGGTAGATGCCGATAAAATGTATATTGATAAAATTGCTTTAGAAGGTGGGCTTTCAGGGTCTGTAAGTATAAATCAAGGTCCGTTAAATTTAAGAGCAGATCAAATGGAATTTACTTTTACGGATAATGCCTCAATGCCTGTAATAAAAAATTTATATGCTTCTAATGGCGTAGTGATCTCAAATCAAGATATGACAGCAACTGGAAATAACGCTTCCTATAGTGTAATTAATAATGAAATTATTTTATTAGGGAGTGTTACCGTCGTAAATAATTTTACAACCTTGAAAGGTGACAAACTTTTAATTGATTTAGAGACTGGTGCAATTAATTTTATTGCTGATGATAATCAAAGTAATAGAGTTAAAGGCGTTTTAATGCAGAGTGAAAAAAAAGATGAATAGTGATATGATTGGCAAGCCTTCAGTAATAACTAATAATGACAAAGGTCTTGAGATAAAACGTATAAGTAAGTCCTACAATAATCGTCCTGTTGTAAGAGAGGTTAGCTTTAATATAAATAAAGGTGAAGCTGTTGGTCTACTAGGACCAAATGGTTCAGGCAAAACTACTATCTTCTATACTATTATTGGTCTAATAAAACCAAACACAGGATCTATTTTCTTAAATGGTTTTGATGTTACAGATTTACCCATATATAAGCGTTCCAAAAATGGTATTGGGTATTTGCCTCAAGAAGCCTCAATTTTTAGAGGAATGAATGTAGAGGATAATATAAAATCTATCCTTGAGATTGTTGAAACTGATAAGCAGGTTATTGAAAGTAATTTAGATCAATTATTGACAGAATTTGATATTAGCCATTTAAGAAGAACTCCTTCATTAGCTTTATCGGGTGGAGAGAGAAGAAGAGTTGAAATTGCTCGGTGCCTTGCAGGGAAACCAAATTATATTTTATTGGATGAGCCTTTCGCAGGTATTGACCCAATTGCACTAAGCGAAATTAAAGAATTAGTTTCTCATTTAAAGGATAAAGGTGTTGGTGTTTTAATTACTGATCATAATGTTAGAGAGACTATGGGTTTAATAGATAGAGCGGTATTAATCCATGAAGGCTCTGTTTTAATTGAAGGTAAACCAGAAGATATCATTAAAAATGATGATGTTAGGCGAGTTTATCTTGGAGAGCGTTTTTCGATTTAATATTATGATCACTAATATATTTGAAGATTTAACAAATTCGGTAATAAGTTGTTTTAATAAATATTTTGATTTCGAGACTAGATCATCAAGGAAAGAATTCTGGTATTGGCAACTATTTAGAATTTTAATGTTTTTATCTATTACTTATTTAGAAAGTCTTGGCCTAAGTGGACTACTATTTATATCCAACTTTATTTTTTTAATTCCAGAAGTTGCTGTTTCAATAAGAAGATTACATGACATAAATAAGTCTGGTTGGTGGATACTTCTGACCTTAACAATTATAGGTATTATCCCTCTCACTTATTTTTATTGTATTAAGGGTGATGATGGTGCTAATGATTATGGCCAAACAAATTAAGGATTAAAAATTTGAATTTTTTTAAAAATATTGCCAAATACTCTCTTAAAGCTTTGAAGTGGTTATGGATATTAGTTTCTTATATTCCAACTTTTTTAATTAGAACAGTTACTGTTTTAATCATTATCCTGATTATATTTAACTATTTTTCAAAATTCACAACAAATATTAAAACTGGAACTGCATTACTTGTACAAATGGATGGTGTACTTGTTGAGCAGGCAAAAAGTAGAGGTATTTTTGATTTTTTTTCTCAGAGTAACGAGCCTAAAGAAATTGAAATAAATAAAATTATTAGTGCAATTAAATTAGCTGGGGATGATAAAAATATAGAAAGTATAGTTATTGATCTTAGTAATTTTGTTGGGGGATATCCAGCTGATATAATTTATCTTTCTGAAATTTTATTAAAATTTAAAGAGAATAATAAGAAAAGTATTATTGCGATAGCAGATTATTATTCACAGCCCTCGTATATATTAGCTTCTACTGCTGATGAAATAATTGCTCATAAAAATGGTGGGGTTTCTATTTATGGATGGTCTTCCAAAAGAGTCTTTCTAAAGGATTTACTTGATAAATTAGAATTAGAAGTTATTGAGTTCTCTAAAGGTGAATACAAAAGCGCTACTGAAATTTTTACAAGGAACTCTATGAGTGATGCATCAAAAGAAGCTAATAAAAAATTACAAAGTTCAATTTGGGAATATACTTCAAATTTTATTGAACAAAACAGAAATCTCGAGAGAGGTAAAATTGATTTTTATTTAGATAATATTGATATTTTAGCAAAAGATAATAATTTTGATTTTGCTAATCTAGCTATCAGTTATGGCTTAGTAGACAGTTTAAAAACTAGATCTGAGATTGAACAATACCTCAGTGAAAAATTTCCTCATCCACAGGAAGATTGGCGATATATTAATTTAGATGAATATTTAAAGACTGAAATAACAAATAGTGAAAATTTAATTGGAGTAATTTCTGTTGCAGGAACTATTATGGATGGTAATCAACCAAGAGGAACTGCTGGTGGAGAAAATATTTCTTCATTGATTAAAAATGCTAGAAAAGAAAATAATCTAAAGGCGCTTATTTTAAGGGTAAACACTCCTGGAGGCAGTGCTTTTGCATCTGAACTTATAAGAGAGGAACTTATAGAAATTAAAAATCTTGAGATACCTATCATTGTTTCAATGGGAGGTGTTGCAGCTTCAGGTGGATATTGGATATCAGCAGAATCAGATTTTATATTTGCTCATGAGACTACTGTAACAGGTTCAATTGGTGTCGCAGCTCTTTTATTAAATGCAGAAGAAACTTCAAAAAAAATAGGATTAAATGAAGATGGAATTGAAAAGACACCTTTTTCCTCTGGTTTTAATGCTGGTGTTCTCTTAACGACTCCCTCTGATAGATTTATTGATTTAATCCAAGGCTCAGTGGATAAACTTTATAATGATTTTGTAGATATTGTATCTAGGGGAAGAAATCTATCGGTAGATCAGGTAAATGATATAGCTAAAGGAAGAGTTTGGTCGGGTAGTGATGCTTTAGATATAGGTCTTGTTGATGATATTGGATCTTTTGATGATGCTTTAAATAAAGCAAAAGAGTTAGCTAATGTTGACGATTATACAATTAAAATATTTGATCAAAAAAGGAATGATTTTACCTTTTTGAAAAGAATTTTTGGATTAATGGGTATTCAGGAAGAAGATATTTTTAGTAAAAATTTATTTTATCACTTACAAAATGACTTTTTAAAAACCACGAAATTGTCATTGAATCTTAATGACCCTGATAATTTATATTTTCTCTGTGATGAATGTATAGTTAAGTATTAATCTAATTACTTGCCCCGAAGCACCTATAGGGTTATAACTCCATCAAATAAATCAATATACCGAACGGAGTGTAAAATGGCAGTTCCAAAAAGAAAGGTAAGTCCTTCTCGACGAGGAAAGAGGAGAGGAGGTCATAAATCAGAAAATCCTACTTATGTAGAGAATAAAGACTCTGGTGAACTTCACAGACCGCACCACATTGATCTAAAAACAGGTATGTATAATGGTCGCAAGGTTTTAGAGACTAAAGAACCAAAATAATATTTAATTTTGATTTTTTCATCAAAAACAAGAGGTCTAATTCTTTTATTAATAGCATCTATAGTGTGGGGCTCTACTTTTGTTCCTCAAAAAATTGCTATGAAAGACTGGTCAGCACTACAATTTACTTCCTTTAGATTTTTAATTGGAGGAATAATCCTATTTTCTTTTATCAAATTCTCACCAAAGAACATTAAATCTAATTTAGAATTTTTAATTATTTCTTTGGTAAGTGGTTTGGTTCTTGCACTTGCGGCTTTAACACAACAAATTGGTATTGTAACAACAACAGCTACTAATGCAGGTTTTTATACTAGTTTATATGTTCTAATTGTTCCTTTTATAGGAGTTTTTATTTCTAAATCTCTTCATTGGTCTATTTGGCCAAGTATCATTGTGTGTTTTACGGGTTCAGTTCTTTTGAGTTCATCGGGTGATAGTATAAGTCTGTCTAATATAAGTAATGGTGATTTATGGGTAATTTTTAGTGCTATTTTTTGGGCAATTCATCTACATATAGTATCATATGCAGTATTAAAACTGCCAATTTTCAAATTTTCTATAATTCAGTTTATTATCTGTGGATTCTTACTATTTATTTATGGAAGTATTTTTGACAGTCAAAATTTTTTAAATTTTACGAATGTTTCAAGTTCAGGAATTTTTTACCTTTTTTATTGCTCTCTTGGCTCAGTATGTATTGGCTTTACTCTACAGATGTTCGGTCAGAGGCTGGTGGAACCAACTCCTGCTGCTTTAATAATGAGTACTGAAGCAATTTTTGCTGCAATTTTCGCTTGGATATTATTATCGGAGGTTTTAAATTTTAACGGGTTAGTTGGTGCTAGCCTTATATTTCTGGGTATAATTTTTGTTCAATTAGCTCCACAAGTTAAAACATAGTGAAACTTTCTACCATTCATTTCTAAGCTCTCTTAACTTTAAAAAAACATCTTTTGTACTTGGATTTTTTGGTAAATCTGGAAAATCATCTCTTAACTTACTGATGATTTCTTTATTTTTTAATCTAAAAAAAGAATTTATTTCTTTTTCAATTTCGATAGTTGAAATTAATGCTTTTTCAGGATTTTTAATTAGTTTTCCTTCAATCATTTCTCTAGCTTTATAATTTTCAGGTTCTCGATCTAAAGTAAATTTTAAATTATTCTCCCAATAATCGTGACCCGGATAGATTCTCGTATTATTTGGTAATTTAAATAGTTGATTTATAAAAGTATCATACAACTCCTCAGGATTTCCTCCACCTTTACAATGTCCTACACCAGCATTAAATAATGTGTCTCCGCAAAATAACGAGGGGTTATCGTTATTTGCAAATAAACATACATGGCTCATTGTATGCCCAGGTGTATCTAAAACATCTAAAATAATTGATGAACCTACTCTAACACTGTCGCCAGCTGATAAGCCTATATTAATTCCATCAATTGAATCCTTTGCATTCTTGTGAGCCAAAAGCTTAGCATTGGTAGATTCTATTATACTTTGATTGCCCCCAATATGGTCCCAGTGCTCATGAGTATTCAATACTTGTGTTATTTCCCAACCATTTTTTTTGCAAATCGCTAGGCATTTTTCATGGTCTAAAGGGTCAATTGCCATAGCCTCACCTGTTTTTGGACAAACAATTAAATAATTAAAATTACGAAATTGATTACCAGTCCATATTTGTTCTACAATCAATAATGTCTCCTAAGGAATTTAGAAATTAAATTAAAGTATATAATATGAAAATAAATATTGAAAATTTTAAAATATTTTATTCTAGTTTTTTAGGTAAATCTATTACTCAAATAATTTTAAAAAAAATTCATACTTTATGGCCAAACTTCAATAATTCAAGAAATGCTGCAATAGGTTTCGGTTTCCCTTTTTTAAGTGCCTTTAAATCTAATATTCAAAGATTATTTTTTCTTGTTCCCAATAAATTTGGATTATTTAACTTTTTTATAAATGAGAAAAATCTAACGGCTTCAATCCAGGAAGATATCCTTCCTTTAGAAGATCTTTCAATTGATAGATTACTTGTTGTTAATTGTTTTGAATATTTATCTGATCATAAGAAATTTTTAAGGGAAGCTTGGCGAATTTTAGACAAAGATGGAGAAATTATAATTATAACTCCAAATACTTATGGTTTATGGCGTTTTTTTTATAAAAAAAAATTGAATTCACCAACAACTTTTAGTTCTTATGAATTGGACTTATTATTATCAAATAATTTTTTTACACCTATAAAGACAGAATATTGTTTATTCCTACCACCTTTAAAAAACAAATTTTTGATTAATAAAATAAGATCATTTGAGGTTCTAAATAATAGATTAACTAAATACTTCGCTGGTTTAATAATTACGAAGGGAAAGAAAAATTATTTATCTCCAGTTTCAAGCAACAATAAAATAGTTAAACAGAAAATTAGAGGTGATATTAGAGCTTAATTTTTTATTAAAAAAATTGCCTCTTCTCCAAAAAAATTTGACCAGCTATTTGGGGCACCGTTAAAGGATCTGATGTTATTTGAATTAAGAACAATTGTTTTCTCAATTTTAATATTTAATTCACGACATAAATCAACAAAATCCAGTATACTGCATAAGTGAATATTTGGTGTATCATACCAATTATTTGATAGTTTTTCCGTAATTGGCATTTTACCATAAGTAGCAAAACCTAGCCTTACTTTCCAATATCCAAAATTAGGAATTGAGATTATTGCTTTTCTGCCGATTCTAATTAATTCAATTAAAATATTTTTTGGATTATTTGTTGCTTGAATAGTTTGGCTTAAAATAACACAGTCAAATGACTGATCAGGATATAAGCTTAAATCGCTGTCAGCATTTCCTTGTATTGCAGATAGTCCTTTTGCAACGCATTTATTCACTCTTTCTTGTTTAAGCTCAAGTCCTTGGCCTTTAACATTTTTTTTATTTTTTAAAGATTTAAGTAATTCTCCATTACCACAACCGACATCAAGTATTCTTGCCTCTTTATCAACAAGTGAAGTAATTAATTCTAAATCAGTACGATTGTTAACCATTATATATTTGCCTCCAAAGAGACTGAATTAATAAATCCTCTCATTGCATCATCAAACTCTGGCTCTTCTAAAAGAAATGCATCATGACCCTTGTCAGAATTAATATTAACAAAACTAACATCAGCACCTCCTGCGCTTAAAGCTCTAACGATCATTAAATTTTCTGATGGAGGATAAAGCCAATCCCCAGTAAATGATGTAATTAAAAATTTAATATTAGTTTTACTGTAAATTTCTGTAAGACTCTTTTTGTGTGTTTTTTCTAGGTCAAAATAATCCATTGCCCTAGTAATATACAGGTAAGAATTTGCATCAAATCTATCTACAAAGGTAAGACCTTGATGTCTTAAGTAACTCTCAATTTGAAAATCAGCATCAAATCCAAAACTTATCTCTTCTTTATCTTGAAGTCTCCTGCCAAATTTCTTTGTAAGAGAGGCCTCTGATAGATAAGTAACATGGGCTGTCATTCTTGCAATCGATAGTCCTTTTATCGGGTTAGAACCGGCTTTTATATAATTACCTCCATGCCAATCTGGATCAGCCATTATTGCTTGTCTACCAAGCTCATGGAAAGCAATATTTTGTGCTGTATGTCTTGAGGATGTTGCAATTGGTATTGCAGAGTGTATTTTATCTGGATAAGAGGCTGCCCATTCAAGAACTTGCATCCCCCCCATTGATCCCCCAATAACAGACAAAAGTTTTTCTATTTCAAGGTATTGAACTAACCTCAGTTGTGCATTAACCATATCAGAAATAGTTATAACAGGAAAATTAAGTCCGTATTCTTCACCAGTTTTTGGATTTATAGAAGTTGGACCAGTAGACCCAAGACAACCTCCAAGAACATTTGCACAAATTACAAAATATTTATCAGTATCAATCGGTTTTCCGCTACCAACCATCCTAGCCCACCAGCCATCCTTATCTGTAAGGGGATTTTTACTCGCCACAAACTGATCTCCAGAGAGGGCATGGCAGATTATTATTGCATTTGATTTATCTTTATTGAGCTTACCGTAGCTTTCATAAGCCACGGTCAGCTCGTCTATACTTGTTCCACTCTCGAGTAGAAGAGGCTTATTATCTGTAAAGTATGAACATGGTAGTTTGTTTTGATCATTATTCATAACAATAAGATAACCTCTTATTGGAAATATTAGAATTAATATTTAATTAATTCTTTAAAATCTCCAACCATAACCAATACTTACAGCAAGTGGATCAAGATCTACTGATGCAGTTGCAACTCCAGCAGGGCCAGCATCAATTACTGTATCGGTAGAAAGTTTATATTTCTTAATATCAATATTAAAAAAATTATTTTCATTAATAACATAATCAAAACCAATATTTAGAGCAAAACCAAAGTCATCTTTATAACTTATACCTACAGCATCGCCAGGATTATCATCATAGAAAAAAGTATAATTTAATCCAGCGCCTATATAAGGTAAAAATCTACTTTCACTATTAAAGTGATATTGCAAAGTAAATGTAGGTGGAAGAACATTTACTGTACCTAAATTAACATCACCAAGGGCTGTTCCAATTGCTTTTACACTGTGTTCAGTGGTTCCAAGAATTGCTTCAATAGCTATGTTATCAGTTAAGAAATATCTAATATCCAATTCTGGCACTGTATCATCATCAACTTTTGCTTCACCACCAATAGAAGTAACTGATTTTTCATCAGGGTCTAGATTTAAAACCTTGAGGCCAATTAACCATTTTCCAGCACTTTTGAATGCTGTAGTTTCTTGAGAATTTACTTCAAGTGGACTAATGGATATGAATAAAACTAACATCAGAGATGATACCAGCGATAGAGTTTTTTTAAATAATTGTGTTTTCATTTTTTCCTCTCTTTAGTGCTTTTAGGAAATCTAGGGTGCACAATCTGAAAATCAAATACCCAGCTTTTTTAGAAAGCTAAACTTCACTATAATAACAAACGAGAGGAGAAACCTTTTTTTGCTTAATAAGCCACATTAAAGTTACCACCTTCGCAGGTTAATGCAGGTTGGCAGGGATTGCTCCCTCTCGAAATGTTATTTTTTAAATAAAGCTAATTTTTAATAATTGCAAATAAAATATGCTTAGTATTGAATTTTAAATTTATGTTATAAGATCTTAATAAGTTATATAAAAAACTAAGATTTCTATTTATAAGGTTTTAATAATATAAATATTAATAGAATAATGTTGGAAATTATGGATAAACCAATACCAAATAATTTTTTAAATGATCTAGAGCCCTACAAAGGAGGCGCAAGAAGCGTTAATGGTATTGAGAAAATATTTAAACTTTCCTCTAATGAAAATCCATTTGGTCCAAGTGATAGTGTTGTTAATGCTTATAATGATGCTATAAGTGATATAACTATATATCCTGATCCATCAAATAAATTATTAGTCTCAAAATTATCTGAATTTTACTCAATTAACCCAAATAATATTATTTGTGGTTGCGGTTCAGATGAAATACTTCACTTACTTGCTAGAGCCTATTTATCTGGAAACGATGAAGCAATAGTTTCTGAGAACTCTTTTGCAGTTTACCCTTTGGCTATCAAGGCATCTGGTGCAAGAATTGTAAGAGCTAAAGAGTTAAATTTTCAAGCACAAACAGAGGCAATTTTAGGCTTAATTAATAATTCTACAAAGATGATTTTTATAGCTAATCCAAATAATCCTACAGGAACAATGATTTCATATAAGGATTTAAAAAATCTTCATAAAAAACTTCCACCCAATATATTATTAGTCATTGATGAAGCATATATTGAATATGTAAATGATAATAATTATTCTTCATTTATTTCTCTTGTTGAGAATAATAATAATATAGTGGTAACCAGAACCTTCTCGAAAGCTTATGGACTTGCGGGGTTAAGGGTGGGCTGGGCTTATTGCCCTAGCGAGGTAATTAATGTTTTAGGTCGTTTAAGAATACCATTCTCAGTAAATTCAACAGCCCAAAAAGTAGCAGTTGCTGCTATTGATGATCAAAAACATATTTTAAAATCAGTTGATCATAATAATTTATGGTTACCAAAAATTACTGAGGAATTAGAAAATATTGGATTTCAAACAATTCCAAGTAGTTGTAATTTTGTTTTATTCGAGGTTCCAGAAAAATTAAGTTTTGATGCAAATTATGTCTTTGATTTTTTGTGTTCCAGGGGTCTAATACTAAGACAAATGCATGAATATAATTTACCAAATTTTTTAAGACTTACTATTGGAAATGACGAAGCAAACAATTTACTAATTGAATCCTTGAGGGAGCTTCCAAAAAAAAATGAAAAATAATTTTGATAATATCTGCATTATTGGACTTGGACTGATAGGCGGCTCGATTGGTCTTGGATTGAAAAAGAAAAAAACTAAATCTAGAATTGTGGGATATGCTAAAACACAAAAAACACTTACTAGGGCAATCGAAAGAGATCTTGTCGACAGCGTAGAAGAAAATTTAAATAAAGCAGTTAAGGACGCAGATCTAATAATTTTAGCAACACCTCTCTCTACATTTAAACCAATTATTAGAGAAATTAGTCCGTTTTTGAAAAAAGGAAGTATTGTTACTGATACTGGGTCAGCTAAGCATGCTGTTATTGAAGAATTAAAAGATTTAATCCCTAAAGATATTGAGTTTATTCCAGGTCACCCTATAGCAGGTACTGAAGAATCAGGACCAGACTCTGGTTTTGCTGAATTGTTTGAAAACAGATGGTGTATTTTAACTCCAACAAAGGATAATTCAAAAAAAAGTATTAATAGTATTAAATCTTTTTGGGAGTTACTTGGTTCTAGAGTCGAAATTATGGATGCCTTACACCATGACAAAGTATTGGCAATAACAAGTCATATACCTCATCTTATTGCTTTTAATATTGTTGGAACAGCAAATGATCTAGCTAATATAACTGATACAGAGGTTGTAAAATATTCAGCCGGTGGATTTAGAGATTTTACAAGAATTGCGGCGTCTGATCCAAAAATGTGGAGTGATATTTTTACATATAACAGTGAGGCTGTTTTAGAAATGCTAGATTTATTTTCAAACGATTTAAGTAAATTAAAAGACTCAATTTTGAACAAAGATACAAAAATGCTTTTCTCAAGCTTTGAAAAAACTCGAAATGTTAGAAAGAAAATTATTGATGCAGGGCAAGATTAGAAAAATTAATAACTAAATCATCAGTTACTTCTGTCTGTTAAAGTTTTTGTTTCACCCTCAATTGCAATTTCTAATTTTTCTTCAAATTTTTCTCTATCTAAACCTGGCTTAATAGGCTCAATAAATTTTACAATGATTTTCCCTTTATTTCTTTTAAGACCTTTTGTCTCCCAATATACACCAGAATTTAAGGCAACAGGAACACATGGAATATTTAAAAACTTATATAAAGCAGTGACTCCTGGTTTATATTCATTTTTTTGTCCAACTTTACTTCTTGTCCCTTCCGGGAATATTACTATTGGCCTATTTGCTTTTTTACATTCTTTACCTTGCTTTATTAATTTTTTTAATGCTTTGCTATGGCCTTTTCTGTCGAGCCATATCATTTTGGCTTTAATTGCGTGAAGCCCATAAAAAGGGATCATTATTATTATTCTTTTTAAAACCATAGCTGCATCTGGAAAAAATGCAGTAAAAAAAATTGTATCCCATACCGATTGATGTTTCGACGCTACCACAAATGGACCGTTAGGAATATTATCAGTGCCTTCAACAACCCAGTCAAGGCCATCAAAGTTTTTAAAAAATGACAACATTATTTTAGACCAAAAATTTATAAGTTTTGCTGTATATTTTCTAGGCAAAACTAGAAATGGAAGACCTAAAATAGCAATAATTGCTGTAATTAAAATAAGCAGTATTACAGATAGTAATGAGATAATTTTATTTCTAATTTTCATAACTATAATTTTTTTTAAATAAATATTGTAGTCTGATTAAATTGTATTTCAAATATTCCAGAGTTAATTTTTCTATATTATCAAGAATTGACTTTTCTTTATGAAATATATTCCAAGGATAAATCATAATATCTGGTGCATTTTTCTTGAATTCATAAATACTTCTTGGCATGTGATACGATGATGTAACTAAAATGATCTCATTATATTCATTTTTAATTAACCATTTATTTGCTTCAATAGAATTTGTTTGGGTATTTCTTGATTTTTTTTCATAATAAACACAACAATTAAATAAAATATTCTTATCTTCAGAATTATTACTATTTAGAATCATACTTAAGTCTTTTTTTGTGACTATTGGATTCACTCCTGAAATAAAAAGAGCATTTCCGATTTTTTTTTGTAATAATTGAAAACCTTCTTCTAATCTTTTTGACCCTCCAGTTAAAACAACAATGGCCTTTTTATTTTCACTCATTGTTTTATTTTGATGGCCAAGATTTAGAAAATTTAAAACATCAATACTTGTTAAAGTGATAAAAATAAATAAGGAAATAATTTTGACTTTATTCGAATTTAAAATTTTTTTACCCACGCTATTAATGTTTAATAAATATATTTTATTTTCTATCTTAATAATCATTCTTAGTCTATTTAAAGAATATTACTTGAAAAAAAATCTGAGAAAACCCTATGAATAGAACCCTTTCTAATTTTTTTCCTTATGTAATGCTTTTTTGTCTGGTTGTTATGTGGGGATCAGCTTTTGCTGCTTTGAAAATTTCTTTAGAAACAATAAGTCCACTTAATGTAATGTCCTTAAGACTTATAATTGGAAGTATTACGGTCTTATTATTTTTTTTAATTTTGAATAAAAAATTACCAATCTCTCTAAATTTTTGGTTATGGAGTTTTCTAATTGGTTTTTTAGGTTTTTCATTACCATTTTCAATTATTGCTTGGGGAGCTCAATTTATATCATCTTCTTTGGTTGCAATTTTAATGGGAATAAATCCAATTATAACTTTAATATTATCCTATATTTTACTCAAAGATCGATCATTTAATTTAAGGATTATTTTTGGTATTTTTTCAGGATTGTTTGGTATTATTTTATTAGTAGGTCTCAATAGTTTATACAATTTAACAATTAATGATAATTTTTTCATAGGCCAGATTGCGGTCTTAGGTGGCACATTTTCGTTTGCTTTGGCTAGTGTAATTATAAAAAATGCACCTACAGAAAATTCTTTTGAGCGATCACTCAGCTCTTTAATATGCGGAAGTATTATTGGTCTGTTAATTGTATATTTCTCTGGGGATAGATCATTATCTTATGCGCAAATTTCTATTAAAAGTATTACATCCCTTATTCTTTTGGGTGTATTCCCAACAGGCATAGCAACATTATTATGGTTTAAAATAATTTCCTTGAAGGGACCACTTTTTTTATCGCTTGTGAATTATTTAATACCAGTATGGGCTCTGTTTATTGGTATATTTTTTCTAAATGAAAAAATTAATTTTGTAATTGGCTTTGGTTTAATTTTTATTACAATGGGAATATGGCTGATAGAGAAGAGGTAATTTAAAAATGTACTTAATAAAACTTTTCTTTGCTTTGGTCGTAGCTTTTTTATTTTCTGCAATAATTACAAGTATTTTTATACTTTTTCAAAACACTATCTGGAATATATTCTGGTTGAAAACCCAAGGCTTTGATGTTTCTTTTTTTATTTTAATTGACTCACTTTTACATGATCTTCGAGGTGGTCTTACGCCAATCCTAATTCAATGGGGTGTACCTATAAATATGTATGCTGTAATTTTTATTGCATTATTTTTTGGTTATTTTTTAACAGCTATTATAAGATTAATTATACCCGTTAATTCGATATTTTCTTATGGTTTTGCCGGTTTTCTTAGCGTTTATTCAATTATCTTTTTTACAAAGATGACTTTTGATGAAATTATTTTGATTTCAAGTGCAAGAGAACCGTTGGGACTGTTGATATTTTGTTTAATTGGCTCATTCGGAGGAATATTTTTTAATCAGTTCAAAGAAAATTTTTTAAGGATTCTTATTAATGAAAAAAATACATAAATTTATACTTGTTTTCACAATCTTTTTTTCACTGAATTTCTATGCGAATGCAAAAGATAATAATTATAAACTTGAAACCTTATATGATGGCCTTGATATGCCCTGGGATATTGATTTTCTTCCCAACGGAGACTTTTTGATTTCTGAATTAACAGGAAAATTAAAAATCTATAATCCAAGCTTGAAAACATTTACTACAGTATCAAATCTTCCCTCAGTTTTAGTGAAAAGTCAGGGTGGGTTATCTGATATTGAACTACATCCAGATTTTGAAACAAATAATCTTATTTATTTTTCATATTCAATTAAAACAAATGAAGGAAATACTCTTCGTGTATCAAGAGCTAAACTTCTTGATAATGCCCTAAGTAAGATGGAAGTTATTTTTACAGCAAATGCTTTTAGAGAGACTTCTGCTCATTATGGAGCAAGATTATTATTTTTGAATGATAGTACTTTATTGATTTCATCAGGAGATGGTTTTAACCATAGGGAGAAAGCTCAATATTTAGATAATCATTTTGGTAAAATAGTTAGAATTAATGACGATGGGACAATACCAAGCAATAATCCATTTTCTAGAAAAGATAAAGCACTTAGAGATATTTTTACCTATGGCCATAGAAACCAACAGGGCCTTACAAAAGATATTAATGGGATTATTTATAGTCACGAACATGGTCCAAAAGGGGGCGATGAGTTGAATATAATTAATCCAGGTTTGAATTATGGATGGCCAGCAATTACCTATGGCATTGATTATAATGGTTCAATTATTTCACCATTTAAGAGAAAGGAGGGAATGGAACAACCAATAAAATATTGGACACCCTCCATAGCTGTATCAGATATGACTTTCTATTATGGTGATCTATTTCCTGAATGGTATGGTAATCTTTTTATTTCAGCTTTATCACCTGGTGATGTTAGAAAATTGGTAATTAGCGATAATAAAGTTGTTTCTGAAGATATTATGTTTAAAGAGATTGGTTCAAGAATAAGGAGTATAAAGTCATCTAATAATGGTGATTTAATTATTTTAACAGATGGTAGAGGAAAGAAAAATTCTGGCAAAATAATTAGAGTTTTACCAAATAAATTATAGGTTTTAAAAGTATTTAATGATTATTCAATGCCCATCATGTGGTACAAATTTTTTTTTAGATGAAAAAAAATTTAATGGATCACCTAAAAAATTAAAATGTTCAAGATGTTCATTTATTTGGACTTCTTCTTCAAAAGGTGAACCAATTGATGTTCCTAAATTATTTGAACCCTCTTCAACACAAGGATTGAAAGTTAAAGATGAAAACCAAGAAAAATTTGATAAAAATATAAAACCCGATCATCCTCTACCGGTTGTATTTAATAAACCAAAAACCAATAAATCAGATTTTATTTTTTGGATTTTATTACTATTATTATTTGGCTCTTTTATTTTTGGATGGAATAAGAGAGTGTTACTTGTAAGTAAATTCCCCTCTATTTCACCTATTATAGAAATCTTTGATCCCTCAATAAAGTTTAGAGGTATAGAAATTAACAATTTATCAAGTAGGGTATCTTCTAATCAGGATGGTTCCCCATTAATAGTTTCTGGTTCACTTATAAATCAAGAAAATTATATTAGAAAAGTACCCTCTGTAACCATAATCATAGAGAGTGATGATAGAACAGTGTTAATGAGAAAAAATATTAAATTTAATAACGAGTTTTTTGATTACTTAGAAATTAAGGATTTTGAAGTTAAGTTTGATAGTTTTCCTGAAAATGCTTCTAATATTTTTGTTGAGATTGTCGAATAGTTATACCCATTTTGAAATTATATCTTTATTAATAATAGTATCTTCATCTATTCTTTTTCTAATAATTTCATATTCACCATTATTTATTAATAATTCATCAATACTCGCACGAGTGTTATAATTTGATGACTGAACCGATCCATAAGCCCCAGTTGAACAAATTGCTAAAAAGTCACCTTCATTTATATTTTTTAAATTAATATCTTTAGCAAAAAAATCCCCTGTTTCGCAAACAGGCCCAACAAGATCATATTTAAGTGCTTGAGAATTATCAGGTTCCTTAAGTGTCATTACCTCGTGATGAGCTCCATAAAGAGTTGGCCTAATAAAATCATTCATCCCCGCATCCACAATTGTAAAATTTTTAATACCGGATTCTTTTACATGTAGAATTTTTGTTATTAAAATTCCTGCATTAGCAGTTAAAAACCTTCCAGGCTCAATAATTATTTTACAATCTATGTTGCCAAATTTATCTGATAATAATTTTCCATATTTCTCTATATCTAAAGGTATCTCTTCATTGCTATATTTTACCCCTAGACCACCTCCAACATCTATGACATCTATTTTAAAACCCTTGTCTCTAAGCATATTGGTAATTTGTTTTAAAATATCAAAGGAGTGACTAAAAGGTTCTAATTGATTTATTTGACTACCAATATGTGCATCAATTCCTTTAATTTCTATCCCGGGAAGCGAAGAAGCATATTCATAAATTTTTAAAGAATCTTTCCAGCTTATACCAAATTTATCTTGAGCTTTACCTGTAGATATTTTCTCATTTCCGCCTGCCGAAATATCTGGATTTATTCTAATCGCTATTGGTGCTTTTTTTGATTGTGTTACAGCCTCATTAGAAATTTTTTTTAGCTCACTTATCGACTCTACATTAAACATTAAAATATCATTTTCTAATGCATATTTAATTTCATTAGAATTTTTACCTACTCCCGAGAAGACTATTTTACTTGGGGCAATATCAGCCTTTAGAGCACGTTTCATCTCTCCAATTGATACGACATCAGCTCCAGATCCCATATTTGCAAAATTTTTAATTATAGATTGGTTGGAGTTTGACTTTACAGCATAACAAATTTCATAATTTTGAAGATTAATTGCATCATTTAGAGATTTATATTGATCTTTTAGATGATTAAGTGAATAGCAATAAAATGGTGTTTCTATTTCTTTTGTAATGTCTTTTATGATTAAGTTATCAAAGGTAAGATTACCTTTTTCATAATCTAAATTAGTCATAATTTTCTTCCATTATAAAATCAAAATATAAGACTTGGTTGAAATTTTGTGGTGGTAATAAATCTCCTTTTCTTCCACAACTAATCAAAGTTAGTAAAATTATGAGCATAATAAATGATTTTTTTTTATTTATCATTTTCAAGTCTCTTTATCCACTGATTAGCTTGTTTTAAAACATTTTTTGATGATGTACCGCCTTCAGATATTTTTCTTTCAACAGAATCTCTTACATTTAGAGCTTTATATATATTTTTATTAATCCTTTTATCTATTTTTTTTAGTTCCTCTATATCTATTTGATCAAAGTCAATATTTTTATCAATACATATTTTTACAATTCTACCTGTGATTTCGTGAGCTGTTCTAAAGGGAATATTTAAATTCTGTACAAGCCAATCAGCAAGATCAGTAGCAGTTGAAAATTGCGAAGCCGCTGCTAATTCCATATTCTTTTTATTTGTTTTTAATGAAGTTATCATCGAGGTCATGGATTGAAGGCATAACTCAAAATTTTCTAAGGCATCAAAAGTTGGTTCTTTATCTTCTTGGAGATCTTTTGAGTAGGCGAGAGGTAAACCTTTCATAACAATTGACATATTGATAAAAGAGCTAATCAACCTTCCAGTTTTTCCTCTAACAAGTTCAGCTAGGTCAGGATTCTTTTTTTGAGGCATTATTGATGATCCAGTTGTTAGGTTATCGGGCATATCAATGAAACTAAAGCTACTAGACATCCACATTACTAACTCCTCAGCAAGTCTAGATAAATTAATTGAACAAATAGTAATTGATGAGATTGTTTCTAAAACAAAATCTCTTGATGAAACTGCATCTAATGAGTTTTGCATCGGCTTATTAAAGCCAAGAGATTTTGTAGTCATTTTTCTGTTTATTGGAAAGGAAGTACCTGATAATGCTCCTGATCCAAGTGGGTTTTCATTCAATCTTTTGTTACAATCAATAAATCTAGTTTTATCTCTTGATAACATTTCCACATATGCGAGAAGATGATGACCAAATGTAATTGGCTGAGCCGTCTGCATATGTGTAAAACCAGGCATTAACATGTTATAACTATCTTTGGCTTTTTTCGATAATGCATATTGCAGGTTGGATATTTCTTTAACTAATTGGTCATTCTTTTTTCTTATATAAAGTTTTAAATCAGTTACAACCTGATCGTTTCTTGATCTAGCAGTATGTAATCTTTTTGCTGGATCCCCAATTTCCTTTTGAAGTTGAGCTTCGATATTCATATGGATATCTTCCAATTCTGGATTTAATTGGAAATTTCCTTTTTTAAATTTATTATTTATCTTTTTTAAACCCGAAATGATTGATAAGGAGTCTTTTTTGGAAATTATTTGACAACTTGCTAGCATTGTTGCGTGAGCAATTGATGCTTCAATATCTTCTTCAAATAGTTTATAATCAAAATGAATTGATGAATTAACTTTTTGCAAAAGATTAGATGGTTTTGAAGTAAATCTTCCTCCCCACATCTTATTTTTCGATGGTTTTTTTTTCATTTTTTTCAAACCTGTTAACAATCTTAGGCAATATCATATGCATATATCAAAAAAACCACTCTTAATAGGTCTAATCTTTATATCTTTTCTTGTTTTTCTATTTTTTATTTCTTTTGAAAGTAAAAAAAATAACATAAATCATGATAAAGTATTTTTTGAGCCTAATAAAGAAGCAAACCTCAGCGAAATTAATTTTTATGATATTGAGGGAAATCAATTTTTTTTAGAAAATTTTAAAGGAAAAGTTTTACTGATTAATTTATGGGCAACATGGTGTTTACCTTGTAAAATTGAAATGCCAGCCTTAGATCGTTTACAAAAATTCATTGGTGATGAAAAATTTGAGGTTATTGCCATAGCAGTTGAGAAAACCAATATTCTTAAAATTCAAGAATTCTATGAAGAAATAGATATTGAAAATTTAAAAATATATCATGATAGTTCAACTAAGTCAGGTCTATATTCCAAAGCAAAAGGTCTTCCTTTAACAATTCTAATGGACCACGAAGGAAGAGAAGTGGGTAGAAGGGATGGACCTTGGGAATGGGACGATAATAGGGTTATAGAAATAATTGAGAGTTATAAGCAACTCTCAATTAATTAATCTAAAGCAGCATCTAAATCTGGTATAGCATTAAATAAGTCTGCTACAAGACCATAATCTGCTACTTGAAAGATAGGTGCTTCTTCATCTTTATTGATTGCTACAATAATCTTTGAGTCTTTCATACCTGCTAGATGTTGTATAGCACCCGAAATACCTACAGCAATATACAGCTCAGGAGCAACAACCTTTCCAGTCTGTCCGACTTGATAATCATTAGGAACAAATCCAGCATCAACAGCTGCTCTAGATGCGCCTAATGCTGCACCTAATTTATCTGCAACACCTTCAAGAAGAACAAAATTTTCTCCAGATTGCATACCTCTTCCTCCTGATACAATAACTTTAGCAGAAGTGAGTTCAGGTCTATCTGATTTAGTCAGTTCATCTGATATGTGTTCGGATAGTTTTTTATTTTCAATACTATTGATGTTTTCAATAGGGGATGAGTCTTGATCTCCAACAGCTTGAAATGACGGGGCCCTTACAGTGATAACTTTTTTATTACTCAAGGACTTTACAGTTTGAATTGCATTACCTGCATAAATAGGGCGCTCAAAGGTCTCTGAGTCGATAACATTAATAATTTCTGAAATTTGAGGAATATCAAGTAATGCTGCTACTCTTGGCATAAAGTTTTTTCCAGTTGTTGATGCAACTGCCAGAATAGCGCTATAATCATTCGATATTGATACAACTAAATCAGCGTATGTTTCGGCCAAATGGTTTTTATATAATTCATCATCACATAAAAGAACTTTTGATACACCTTCGATTTTTGATGCATCTTCGGCGATACTTGCACAATCTTTTCCCGCAACTAATATATGGATTTCTTCACCAATTTTAGTTGCGGCATCCATAGCTTTTTTGTTTGCATCGGCAAGTATTTTATTATCGTGTTCTGCAATTAATAAGGTTGTCATTTATATAACTCCTGCTTCATTTTTTAATTTATCAACTAATTCTTCAACTGTTTCAACCTTGATTCCAGCCTCTCTTTGAGCTGGTTCAGAAACTTTAACAATTTCAAGCATTGGTGATATTTCCATATTATAGTCCTCTGGAAGTTTTTCATCTATTGGTTTTTTCTTAGCTTTCATAATATTAGGTAATGAAGCATATCTTGGTTCATTTAGTCGAAGATCAGTAGTAATGATAGATGGAAGTGTAATTTCTAACGTTTGAAGTCCACCATCAATTTCCCTAACAACATTAGCTTTGCCGTCACTAATTTTCAACTCTGATGCAAACGTACCTTGTGACCAACCTAAAAGTGCTGCAAGCATCTGACCAGTTTGATTGCTATCATCATCAATAGCTTGTTTTCCTAAAATTATTAAATCAGGATTTTCCTCTTCACTAACTGCTTTAATTATTTTTGCAACATTTAATGGTTCAACTAATTCATCAGTTTTTACTAATATTCCTCTGTCAGCACCCATTGCTAGGGCAGTTCTTAATGTTTCTTGTGATTGTTGAGGCCCTATTGATAAAACAACAATTTCTGAGACTGAACCTGCTTCTTTTAGTTTAATTGCTTCCTCGACAGCTATTTCGTCAAACGGATTCATGGACATTTTAACATTGGATAATTCAACGCCCGAATTATCAGATTTAACACGAATTTTTACATTATAATCAACTACTCTTTTTATAGGTACCAGTACCTTCATTTTTTAATCTCCAATAAATTCAATGTATTAAGTTGCAGAAACTAAAACCACTATTCATTTGTGTCAATCTTACAATTTAAATAGATAATATTAATTTTATAAATTAATTTATTTTTATTGATCTACCTTTGTTTTTCCAGGTCTCCATAGGACATCACCTTGCCCTCCACGTTCAGTTTGATTCGCGTATCGCGCAGCTACAAAGCACAGATCTGATAATCTATTAACATATGCAAGTAATTCTTTTGAAACTGAATTTTTTTCTTTTATTGATAGCTCTACCATTAATCTCTCGGCTCTTCTAATTGTAGTTCTTGCTAAATGAAGAAATGATGATGCTGCAGTTCCACCAGGTAAAACAAATGATTTTAAAGGACTTAGACCTACATTAAGCTGATCAATCTCTTGCTCCAATCTGTCAATTTGTGATCGTGAAATAGATAATTGAATATTAGTATCTTCGCTAGGAGTTGATAATTCAGCTCCTAAATCAAATAATTCATTTTGAATAGAGCTTAAAAAATTATCTAAAATAATTAACTCTGAGGTTTTTGTATATGATCTAACTACTCCAATAATAGAATTTGCCTCGTCGATTGTCCCATAGGCTTCAACTCTAATATTATTTTTAGAAATTCTTGATCCATCACCAAGGCTTGTTAAACCTTCATCTCCAGTTTTTGTATAAATTTTATTTAATGTGACCATTAATTTATTTCCCAGGCTAATCTAAGGCCAACACTTGTTAAGCCTTGATTTGGGTCACATAAGCTTCCGTTAGACATGTGTTGTGCTGAAATTTGTAAAACTTTATTTTCTGCAATTTTATAACCAAATGCAATCATTTCTCTAAAGTTTACTCTGCATCCAAAACCTAGTTCATTATTTTTTATATCCTCTTCACCAGAGTGAAGCGCTGCTCCAAATGCTAATTCACCAGAAAATTTTCCTTTTTGAAATAAATTCCATGTTGAGCCAGCATATAATAAATGAGTATTATTTGCTAAACTTATATGAGTACCAATATGAGGTCTTCCAGCAAAAGGGTGCCACCATTCAGGACGATCAAAAATTTTTTCAATTGATAAGGCTGCTCCACCTTCTATTCTTCTCTCAACATCATGCATTGAGAGGCCTAATCTATACTCAGCAGCCTCTAAATCTATAAAAGGGACCAAGAAAAAGATTAGCACGAAAATTGATTTACTTTTACTCAATTTGATCCTCCATAAAAATTATCACAATTTAATTATAATTATTTATAGAATTCAATCTAATTAAGCATAAAAATTAATTTATTTATCTATTGGTACTTTCCATTAGCCTTCTGGCTATAACTTGGGCTTGTATCTCCGCAGTTCCCTCAAAAATACTCAATATTCTTGCATCAGCTAAAACTCTACTAATTGGAGTTTCGGTTGCAAATCCAATACCGCCATGAATTTGTAAAGCATTGTCGGCTGATGACCAAGCCACTCTGGCACCCAAAAGCTTTGCCATTCCAGCCTCCATATCACATCTCTGTTCTGAGTCTTTTATGTTCGCTGCATGAAAAGTTAGCTGTCTAACAATCATTGTTTCTGCAAACATCATAATTAATTTTTCACTAATTCTTGGAAAATTTATAAGTTTTTGACCAAATTGCTGCCTATCATTCGCATACTGTAATGCTAGATCGCAGGCATTCTGAGAAACTCCAATGGCTCTTGCTGCCGTTTGAATTCTTGCAGACTCAAAAGTAGACATTAGTTGAACGAAGCCTTTACCTTCTTCGTTTCCAAGTAAATTTTCCTTTGGAACTTCAAAATTATCAAATGCAATATCAAATTCCTTCATACCTCTATAACCAATTACATTAATCTCTCCTCCACTCATTCCTTTGGCAGGGAAAAAATCATCTTCAGTTTCTCTTGGTTTTTCAGCTAAAAACATTGATAAACCTTTATGATCAGATTTCTCTGAGTCTGTTCTAACTAATAATGTCATTAAATCAGCTCTTGCACCATGCGTGATCCAAGTCTTATTTCCATTAATAAGATATTTATCACCTTTTGCATTTCCTCTTGTTTTTAGATGGGCTAAATCTGAACCTATATCAGGTTCTGAAAAAACTGCTGTAGGAAAAATTTCACCATTAGAAATTTTTGATAAATATTTCTTTTTTTGTTCTTCAGTTCCTCCTATTAAAATAAGTTCAGCGGCAATTTCTGATCTTGTACCCAATGAACCAACTCCAACCCAACCTCTTGAAAGCTCTTCGGAAACAATACACATAGCCTTTTTTTCTAAACCAAGACCTCCGTACTCTTCAGGAATAGTCAGACCAAAAACTCCTAAATCTGACATTTTTTTTATTATTTCAAGAGGGATATAGTCATCATTCATATGCCATTCATGAGCAAAGGGTGTTATTTCATCATCAACAAAACGTTTAAATTGATTTTTTATTTCTTTATAAGTTTCGTCCAGCCCATCATCAGGTTGAATTCCAGATTCAATACTCTGCTGAAGAAGACTCATTACTCTATTTTTCTCAAAACTAGTTGATCTTTGAGTTAATGATTTTGTGATTTTAATAAAATCCTCTATTTGTTCTCTGGGAATCCCTAGTTCATCAGGCCTTATAGTTTCATTCTGACTCATAGGTATACCATGTATAATTTGTTGACAATATTCACCAGCACCTACGCCTGCAATACCTTCTTCTAAATCAGTTAAACGGTTATTTGTCTCTAGATATTCTATCCAATTTGATAATTGTAATAATGACTCAACATAGGTTGCATACCACGAAAGACCATGCGCTATGTGTTGGTTTTCATTTAGAGAATTAATATCGCTTAAATTTTTATTTTTATTCCTAGCATTTGTAAAAATTTCTCTTGATTTATTATATGCATCTTTAAGTTCAATAACTAAAGAATTTTTGCTCATATCTATACTCCAAGATTATTAGAATGTTGTTATCATATTTTTATAAATTATGGCTAGATCATTTTGTCACACTAAACATCATCAGGAAATGCTTCAATTGATTGAATAAGAGATAAGATTTCATCTTTTCTAATTTTTTTATCTCGTAAAGACTTAATTGAAGTCGATTTATTGGTTTTTGATAATTTTTCTCCGCTTTGCTCTCTTAAGAGATTATGATGGTACCATTGAGGTTCGGGCAGATTTAGAACTATCTGTAATAGTCTATGAATTGATGTTGCTGGATAAATGTCTAGTCCTCTTGTTACTAAATTTATCCCTTGTTCTGCATCATCTATGATAACAGATAAGTGATATGAAGTCGGTATTTCTTTTCTTGCTATTATAAGGTCTCCATACAAGTTAGGTTCTAAAATTCTTTTTCCTTTTGGCTCTAAGCCTAATTCATCAAAAAAAATCTTATTCCCAAATTTTTCTTGAGCTAAAGTTATGGCTTTTTCTACGTCTAGTCGCCAAGAAAACTTTGCACCACTTAGCATTAAACTTGATCTTTCTGCTTTTGATATATTCTTATAAATTTTTGGATAAATATATTGACCGTCAGGATCAATTGGCCATGAAGATTTGCTTGCTGATTTTTTTGATATAAATTTTTTAATTTCAGATCTTGTTGCCCAACAAGGGTAAATTAAATTTAAATCTCTTAATTTTTTAATATATTTTTCATATTTTACGAAATGTTCTGATTGTTTAATTATATTTTTTTCGTATTTTATTTTTAACCAATTTAAGTCTTCAAAAATACTATCTTTAAATTTTTTTTTACATCTTCCAAGATCAATATCTTCAATTCTGAGAAAAAATTTTCCACCAGTTTTTCTAGCTAATCCCTCTGATATTAATGCAGAGTATGCATGTCCTAAATGTAAATATCCATTTGGGCTTGGAGCAAATCTAGTATTATATTTTATCATTATTTTCTTAAAAAAAATTTGTGTTTTATTTAGATTTATAATTAAATAATGATATGAGTAATGCAACAAATTTAATCTCAAATAAACATCCAGATTCTTGCCCAGCATTGGTTCTCAATGCTGATTTTAGGCCTTTATCATATTATCCATTATCTCTTTGGTCTTGGCAGGATGCTATAAAAGCTGTTTTTTTGGATAGAGTAAATATTGTATCAAGCTATGATAGAGCGGTTCATTCACCAAGTTTTGAAATTAAACTTCCTTCTGTTGTATCTTTAAAAAATTATGTTAAGCCTCCGCAATGGCCGGCTTTTACTAGATTTAATTTATTTCTTAGAGATAAGTTTAGTTGTCAATATTGTGGTGCAACTTCAGATCTTACTTTTGATCATTTGTTACCTCGCTCAAAGGGAGGGGAAACTACTTGGGAGAATGTTGTAACTGCTTGTTCAAAGTGCAATTTAAAGAAAGCAAATCATTTATATCATGTGGCGAACATGAAACCTATGCAATGGCCATATAAACCAAATGTTCATGAACTTCATAAGAACGGTAAGTTGTTTCCTCCGAATTATCTTCATGAGAGTTGGATGGATTATTTATATTGGGACTCAGAATTAGAAGCTTAAATTTTTTCTGATACATTAATTGCGACTTTACAACCTACTTTAACAACTTTTTTGAAGGCATTTAAAAAGGGTGTATTTTCCGATATCTCATTTTTTGCAATTTCCTCATGCTCAAGTTCATCTGCATGAAATTTTTTAATTATTTCTAGTATTTCAGGTTCTTTTCCTGAATTTTCAAGTTCTGAGATTTGATCAGAGTAATGTTTATCTATGACTTCTTCAACAGCTTCAGTACATGCCATTAGTGAGTTTCTTCCGCCTAAAGCGGAAACTACACCTAGTGTAAACCCACTTAAATGCCACAAAGGCATTAGAGCAGTTGCCCTAGTTTTTTTCTTCTCAACTAATTCATCAAATTTTTGTGCATGTGCTTTTTCACCTTCAAGCATCCCATATATAAGTGGCAGGGTTTTTTTATCTCCTATGAGTTCCAAGGTCTTAATTTGCCCTTTATATATTGCTATAGCGCCATGCTCCCCCGCATGGTCAACTCTAATAATTTCATTAAGTCTTTTCTGATCCATCTTTTTTTCTCAATGTTATTAAAACAAAAATAGAAGTTAATAACGATACAATAAAATTATAGCCGGCTAAAGAAACTCCAAAAATTCTTAGAGAGGCATCATCACATATTGGAACTGAACTTTCTTTTAATGTTTCTAGAAGATTATTACTATCAAATATCATACTAGAATTGCAAGTACTTAAACCAGGCCATAGATCCCACTCAATACCAGCATGCCAAGCAGCAAAAATAGCATTACAAAACAAAACAATAGAAATTATTGATAATAAGATTTTATTAAAATTTACAGTTATAAAAAAAGGTATTGATGCAGTAATTAACGCTAAATACCATGCCCACCTTTGTTTTAAACAAAGATCACATGCTTCATATCCCATAATCTCAATTATATGAACTGATATCAAAACTATCAGTGATATAATAATAATTATTTTATTTATCATTATAAAATCTCTTTATAGATAATTACGAGTATAAACAATATTAACAATAAAATAGTAAACAAAAAGGTATAATCCTTTATGACTTTTTCAGCTTTTTTTCCAAGAAATTTGCATAATAATGCTTCTATGATAAATCTTGGACCTCTTGAAATGAGGCTAAAGAAAATAAAACCGACAATTGATATATCCACTAACCCTGAGGTTATGGCGGCTATTTTATATGGAATGGGTGTAAATCCGGCTACAAAAATAAATAAATATCCATACTCATTAATTGACTTTGAGAATAAATTAAATTCATCCTTTAAGTTAAATTTTTCAATAATTTGTATTCCAATTTCATCATAAAAAAAATGTCCGATCATATATCCTGCTACTCCTCCCAGAACAGAAAAAATAGTTGTATAAATTGCCAGTTTTATTGCTCTTTCTTTATTAACAAGAGCCTTTGGTATTAAAAATATATCAGTAGGGATTGGAAAAAATATACTTTCAAAGAAGGATATTAAGTATAAATAAAAGTCACTTTTTTTGTTTTTAAAAAAATCAAAAATATTTTTATTAAAGCTCATCATTACATTTCCAATGGTGCGGGTGGGGAGACTTGAACTCCCACTCAGTTACCTGAACCAGATTTTGAATCTGGCGCGTCTACCGGTTCCGCCACACCCGCGAAAATTTTGATTTACTGAAACTATTATTAGTACTTTGGATTTAATTATATTTGAAATCTAAATATACTTTGTTTAAGATAAACCATGAAAAATTTTATTATAAGCTATATTTATAGACTTTGGGATAACAGGGTCAAGCCGATAAAAGCCATTAAAGCTATAAGGGCTCTAAGTAAAGATAACGAGGATACAGAACAAGTCTTTCATGTTATTGATGCCTTAAAAGGTCGTTCGGATAGAAAATATTTTAAAATTTTTTCTAAATCTGAAATTGGAAAAAAAATTCTAAAAGAAAGAATTCATCTTGTAGATACTTTAAAGGATAAAAAATTTCTTTCAAAATTACCAAAAAATACCCTTGGTTATAAATATTATGAGTTTATATACAAAGAAAATTTATCTCCTGAAGAGCTTATTGATGCTAGTGAAAACAGTAAAAAAGAATTTGGTAATAGAACTGACGATGAGATATTCTTTAATATTAGAAAAAGAGATATGCATGATTTATGGCACGTAACAACTGGTTACGGCCGTGACGCATTAGGTGAATTATCACTTTTAGCATTTACTTATGCTCAAGAACAAAATAGAGGCGTAGGAGCTATAGCTTTATATGGTTATTGGAAAGTCGGAAGGGAATTTCCTGATTTTAATCTTAGAAAAGTTATTCGTGAGGGTTACAAAAATGGAAAAAAAGCAACTTTGTGGTCATGTGAAGATTGGGAGAAACTTATCAAACTACCTATAGATGAGGTTCGAGAAAAAATTAATTCAAAAAAACCAGAACTTTATTTTAGTGCGTTAAATGACTTAGGAGCAGAACCTATAAAATTTAACGATGATGAAGTTTTGGCTAATTAGCTTACTAATGATTAATATTTATGGATTAAAGAACTGTGATAGTTGTCGAAAAGCATCTAAATGGTTAGACAATAATGGACTAGATTATAATTTTTATGATTTTAAAAACTTTTCTTTATCAGATTCATTACTATCAAAATGGATTGAAATTCATTCATTAGAAAAGATATTAAACAAAAGAAGCACAACTTGGCGAAACCTAGATGAAATTTCAAAAAATAATTTTGAAAAAAATTATATTAAAATTATAATTAAAAATACTTCTCTAATTAAAAGACCAATTTGGGAATTTAACAATTTACCAGAAAGAGAATTAACCCCTGGTTTTGATGAAGCTCATCAAAGTTTTATGTTGAAAATTAAATAGGTAAAAAATGTTACAGAGAATTAAAAATGAATACATTTATATTTCTACCTTTGGTAGAATTTTTAGAGCTTTAAAAGCTATAGAGGCTAAACCAGACCAAATTGTTCCTACGCAAATTGCTGAATTTTCAAAAAAAACTCCTAATGCCATAGCAATATATTATGAAGATAAGGAGATCAGTTATAAAGAGCTAATTGATAGATCCAATAAATATTCTCAATGGTTTTTGAATAATAATTTATCAAAAGGTGATGTTGTTGCATTAATGATGGAAAATAGACCTGAGTTTCTCGCTTGCTGGATTGGAATAACTCAAGCTGGAGGGACTGTAGCCTTAATCAACACCAATTTAAGTGGTCAACCACTTGATTATTCTCTTGGTATATCTCAAGCAAGTAATCTAATTCTAGGAAGTGAGTTATCAGAGAGTTTTTCAACTGCAAGTGATAAAACAAAGAGTAATTTTAAAACATGGATTCAAGGTGACTATAATGACACAAACTACTTTGAAGATTTAGATCAGTGTTTAAATGATTTTTCGTCAGATAAACCTGAATTTGATTATAAAATAACAAATGACGATGATGCTTTGTATATTTATACCTCAGGTACGACTGGTAACCCCAAGGCAGCAAAGATATCTCATAAAAGATTAAGATTAATGATGCTTGGTTTTAAAGGTGCTGTTCAGCCAAATAAAAATGATAGAGTTTATAATGTTTTACCTCTTTATCATTCTGCTGGAGGAGTAATAGCTGTTGGTCTTGCCTTAACTTCTGGTGCTTCGCTGGTCTTAAAAAGAAAATTTTCAGTAAATGAGTTCTGGGATGATGTTCATAAATATAAGGTTACTATTTTTCAATATATAGGTGAATTATGCAGATATTTATTAAACGCTCCTTATCATAAGCATGAAAAAGATCATAATTTGAGGGTGGTTTCAGGAAACGGTTTGCGCCCTGATATTTGGGATAATTTTAAGGAACGTTTTAAAATTACAAACATTCTTGAATTTTATGGTGCAACTGAAGGTAATGTTTCTTTAATGAATTATGATGGAAAGTCCGGGGCAATTGGTAGAATTCCAAAATACATGCAAAAAATTCTTAATATTCACATAATTAAGTTCGATATTGAAAAAGAAGAGCCGATAAGAGACGAAAATGGTTTTTGTATTCCTTGTGGTATAAATGAGGTAGGCGAAGCGATTGGTGAAATTATTTTACCAGGAAGTTTCGAAGGTTATGTTGATAAGACTGCAACTAACAAAAAAATTCTTGTCGATGTATTTACCAAAGGTGATCAATATTTCCGTTCAGGTGATTTATTAAGCAAGGATGAATTAGGTTATGTTTATTTTGTAGATCGAATTGGTGATACTTTTAGATGGAAAGGTGAAAATGTTGCTACCTCAGAGGTTGCTGAGGCATTTGCAGGTTTTGATGGAATTTTAGAGACAAATGTTTATGGGGTAAGCATTCCTGGTAGTGATGGTAAAGCAGGTATGGCTGCATTATCAACTGATAGAGATATAAATTTAGAAAATTTATATCAGTCCCTATCTTCATCCTTACCTTCGTATGCTCAACCACTTTTTTTAAGAATAAAAAAAGAAATTGAAATTACTGGTACTTTTAAACATCGTAAAGTTGAGTTAGTTAAAGATGGATATAATCCGAAAGAAATAAAAGAACCAATGTATTTTTGTGATCATGAAACACAAACTTATTTACCATTAGATGAAGAACTTTTCGCGAAAATACAAAATAAAGAATTAAAACTTTAACAAAATTTTTCTAAAGATAATTATGGAATATAAAATAATTTTAATTCTTATTGTAATCCTACTTGGAACATTAGGGCCAATTCAAACTGGCGTTAATTCAACTTTGTCGAATTATTTATCGCATCCATCTCAAGCTGCTTTTATAAGTTTTTTAGGTGGAGTTATTATATTCTCAATAATACTAGTTTTTTTAAAGCCTTCTATTCCAAACATAGTTGATCTCAAAAAGGCTCCTATATGGTCTTTTTCAGGTGGCTTGATGGGAGCATGCATTGTTTTCGGTGCTATATTAATTGCTCCTAAAATTGGAGCAGCCACATATGTAAGTACATTTATTACCGGTACGATAATTATGTCTCTTATTCTAGATCATTTTGGTTTAATGGCTTTTGAGGTGAAACCTTTAAATCTATGGAAACTTTTTGGAGTTTCATTAGTAATTACTGGAATGATGATAGTTAATTTTAAATAAATTATTTAGGTTTTCTGAAAAAAAGATATATTCTTTTCCATCTAAAAAAGGCCAAGATCAAAGCCGTTAGAAGTCCCGTTAATGCACCTGTAAAATGCCTCCTAATAAAATAGTATTTAATAAAACTCAGTGGAAACTCAAAAATTAATCTTAAAAATAAAATTGATTTATTTTTCTTTTTTAAAGAGTCAATTTGCATTTTTATATAATTATCTTCCTTTTTAATCAGATGAGTAAATGATCTTACTGATTTATGTAATATAGGATTTTCAAGCTTAATAACTTTGTTTAAATTTGTCTCTACTGAGTCATGGACTTCTGAGTCAGAAAATCTTCCAAAATCAATATTATATAGTCTCACACAAAGATGATGTGCAGAGAACCATCTGGGCCTTTTCCAATTTGGGTATATAGGAATAACCTCCATAGAATAAAAATTTGATTCTAAATTTTTTGAAAATATATCTCTTATTTCTAATTGAAGATCGTTGGACAAATATTCATCTGCATCAAGATTAAGTAGCCATTTATTTTTAGCACAATCTTCACCAAAACGTTTTTGTGGACCAAAACCATTCCATTTATTATAGAGAACCTTACACCCTAAGTTTTCAGCTATTTCTTGCGTACCATCTGTTGATCCGGAGTCTATAACAATAATTTCGTTAACAAGATCTTTAACAGACTTTATTGTTTTTGTTATTCTGTCAGCTTCATTTTGAGCAATTATAAAACAACTAATTGGAAGTTTATCGTTCATTTTTTACCTAAATAATTTATAACAATACCATATAATTTGTAATGGATTATTATTTTATTTTGTCATAATATTTTGTAATTATTGGGATTCAAATGAGACTATTTATTTTATTTTTTAATTTTATTTTTTTAACTTTCTTAAGTTTAGAGGCTTCAGAAAATAAACAAGATTATATAGTAGATGAAAATGCTAAAGTAAGAGAATCTACTGATGAGCTTATAATTAGAGAAATAACTATTGATCCAGAAACACACCCTGGTAACGCATTATATCAGGAGAATTGTGCAGTTTGTCATGATGGTTCAATTCAAAAAGCGCCAGCATCTAATTGGCTTGAAATGCTTATTCCTCAAGCCTTATTGAGAACAATAAATGATGGCATAATGGCAGAACAATCTGCACATTTATCAAAAGAAGAAAAAATACAAATTGTTGAGTATATTGTCAGAAAAGATAGAAAAGATTTTCCTAAACAAGCAGAGCTTAATTATTGCGAAAATAATAGGATGAAATTTGATTTAAGAGAAGCTCCAGCACCCTACGGTTGGGGATATAATACATCTAGATTTGTTCCAAAAGACTCTGGAAAAATTGATTCAAAAAATATAAAAAATTTAAAGCTTAAATGGGCTTTTGGTTTTCCATATTCTCAAAGAGCCAGATCTCAGCCACTTTTTGCAATGGGTTCGATTTTTGTTGGTAGTCAATCTGGCGATATATATGCTTTAGATGTTGAAACTGGCTGTGTGAAATGGAATTTTTCTGCATCCGCTGAGGTTCGAACAGGAATAATAATGGATGAGTGGAAAAATGGTAAAAAACCTGAAAAGCGTCCATACATTTATTTTGGTGATATACTTGCAAATGAGTATGCTCTTGACGCACAAACTGGTGAATTAATATGGAAAATAAAAACTGATGATCATCCTAATGCAACCAGGACGGCAACTTCAGCAAAATTTGAAGATACCCTATTTATTCCAGTTTCTGGTCTAGAAGTTATTCCTGCATTTAATGATGATTATGAGTGTTGCACTTTTAGAGGTGGACTTTTAGCGGTTGAAGCTAGTACTGGAAAAGTTCTATGGAAGAAATATTCGATCCCTGTACCTGCAAAATATTCAGGTACGACATCAGTTGGTACAAGAATGTTTGGACCATCAGGGGCACCAATATGGACATCACCCAATGTCGATAAAAAGAGAAGATATGTTTACATTGGAACTGGTGAAAACTATTCAACCCCAGCAGATGACTCTTCTGATGCAATTATAGCTTATAATATCGACACAGGTGAAGAAGTATGGAGAAGACAGACATTAGCTGGTGATGCTTGGAATCTTGCTTGTATGGGAAAAGCTTTACCAAACTGTCCAGAAGAGAATGGCCCAGATATGGATTATTCAGCAAGTTCTATTTTAATTGATTTGGGTGACAAGGACATCTTAGTCGCTGGTCAGAAATCTGGTTTTGTCTATGGTATAGACCCTGATACAGGTGAAATTATTTGGTCAAAAGCTGTATCAGGTGGAGGAACCCAGGGAGGTATCCATTTTGGAATGGCCTCTGAGGGAAAGACTTTATACGTCCCATTAAATGATATGAAAGATACTAATGATGGAAAAGTATGGTTAAATAGAAAACCTGGTATGCATTCATTAAATACAGAAACTGGTGAAATTTTGTGGTCTACAATTACTGACAAGGAATGCAAGGAAATAGATACCAATTGTGATCCAGGAATTTCTGCTGCCGTTACAGCTGTACCTGGTGCAGTTATAGCCGGTCATCTGGATGGAATGATAAGAGTTTATGATAAAAATAATGGAGACATTCTTTGGAGTTTTAACTCTTTAGGGGAATATGAGAGCATTTCGGGAACTCCAGCTTCAGGTGGTAGTTTTAGTGGATCAGGTCCTTCTGTAAGGAATGGTTTTATGGCAATAAATTCTGGTTACGGCATATACAATCATATGCCAGGTAATGCGTTATTGTTATTTTCGATTGAATAAAATCTTTAGGAGGCTACATTTCCATGCTTTTGAAAGGCTTTTTCAATCTCTTTCTCAATTTCTTCAGTTAGATTAATTTCAATTGAGGTAACTGCCAACTTTAACTGTTCCATACTAGTTGCACCTATAATATTTGATGTTACAAAAGGTCTTGTTGTAACAAATTGATTAGCTAATTGAGATGGATCAATATTATATTTTTTTGCAATCGAGAGGTAATCTTCGATTGCATCTTCAGCGTATGGGCCTTCATATCTTTGCAGCCTATTAAAGAGCTCTTTTCTAGACCCTTTTGGAAGTTTTCCATTTTGATATTTTCCAGTTAAGTAACCTTGCGCAAGTGGAGAGTATGCTAATAACCCCACATCTTCTCTATGCGCGATTTCTGAACCACCCATTTCAAATGTTCTGTTTAAAAGGTTATATGCATTTTGGATGGACTGAACTCTTGGTGCAGATGAAATATTTGAGTGATGAAGGAATTTCATTGTTCCCCATGGCGTTTCGTTCGATAGTCCTATGTATCGTATTTTTCCTATTTTGACTAAATCATTTAATGACTCAAGAATTTCACTAATTTCATTTGATGGTTGATCAATATGCTCATAATTAATACTACCTCCAAATAAATTCATTGGTCTATCAGGCCAATGAAGTTGATAAAGATCTATATAATCAACTCCTAGCCTAGAGAGACTTTTATCAATTGCCTCAAAAATTTGATCCCTTGATTGTTCGGTAGGCTTTTCGTTTTCTCTTAGCCAGTTTAATGGTGATCTGCCCGAGACTTTTGTGGCAAGTATAACTTTATCCCTGGATTTTCTTTCTTTAAACCATGATCCGATAATTTTTTCAGTTGAACCTTGAGTTTCTTTTCTTGGAGGTACAGCATACATTTCAGCTGTGTCAAAGAAATTTATTCCCATATCCAGTGCATAGTCCATTTGATCATAACCATCCTGCTTAGTATTTTGTTCTCCCCAAGTCATAGTTCCTAAACAAATTTCACTTACATCTAAATCTGTTTGTCCTAGTTTTCTTTTCTTCATATTATCCCTCTTTAAATTTTAATCTGATATTTGTCTTTAAAATTATTACCAATGATATAAATATTGATTTGATCTAAGCCATTCTCTGCTATCTTTGTAATTCGGAAGAATCTTAATAACTTCTCTCCAGAAATCCTTAGAATGATTAAAGTGAATCAAATGGCATAATTCATGAACTATAACATAGTCTATTATTTTTTCGGGTAACATTATTAGTTTCCAATTATAAGAAATATCACCATTATAAGCGCAACTTCCCCATCTATTTTTATATGATCTAACTTTAACTTTTTTTGGGTATAAATTCATTTTTTTAGAATGACTAAAAGTTTTTTCCTCTAAAATCTTTTTTGATAAGCCCCTATAAAAGAGTTCCATTTTCTTTTTAATTTTTTCTTTATTATTATCTTTATTATTTATAGTTAAATAAAGGAATCCATTTTCTATATATGCTTCTTTTTTATTACCAATATTAATTTTAAGTATCAAATCTTCACCTAGAAATTTAAAAATTTCTCCTTCAATAAATTTTTTTTCTAATGGGTCTTTAATAGACTTTTGAAGCTCAATTTTATTTTTAATCCATTTTTCTTTTTTTTGGATAAAAGACACTATAGAGCTTTGGTTCAAAATAAATGGTGCTTTGACTTCTATATTTCCATTTTTAACTTGTATAGAAATTGTCTTTTTTCTTTTAGTTCTGGTTATTAAAATATTCATTAGACTTTATTAACTTATTGGTGATCCCGACAAGATTCGAACTTGTGACCCCCAGATTAGGAATCTGGTGCTCTATCCTGCTGAGCTACGGGACCACAAATTCAAACTATAAGCAAGATCAAAAAAATCAAGTATTTTGATAAATTTATAAAGTCTTAAAGAGGCGTCCAAGCTAATAAGCTAGTATCATTTAAATTAGTATTAGGAGCTAACTTAACGTCAGATTCTTCAGCCATAGTTTTATAGTCTAACCAAGATACAACCGCTTCGACAGCAGTCCCTGGACCAGAATCAAAAACTAATGGACCATATATATTTGCAGTGTAAATCAAATCTTCATCAGTAACTCTCTGGGTAGCTTCATGTCTTGCTCCAGCTGGCTCATAAAACCAAATGCCTGGTCCATAACCTTCAGGAGGTCCAGAACGAACACCCAACGCACCATTTAAGACTAGAAAATCACTTGCACCAATATGAGTGTGAGGAAGAGCAACACCATTGTGTTTAACAATCATTGAAACAAATCCAGTTTCTTCACTTACTCTTAATAATTTTAAACCCACATCAGGCATTGAAGGCATTACAAGCCAAGGAATTTCTCTAGTATCTACAAAGTGAGGATGAGTAACATTAGATGATATAACTGACCCTGAATCTGAGCTTACAAGAGCCTTAGCATTTGAAGATGCTATCGTAAGTGGCTCTGATGGTCCATCATAAGCCTCCTCAGGACCACGTTCCCAACATTCGGCACTGGAATTAGGTACTAATGGAATTTTATTATTTTTTGCTAATTGAAGCATATCAATGCTTGTTAAAATTGATTTTATTGAATCCTTTTCATCAAGAAATGCTACCCCACTGTAAAAATTTGCTAATACTTCACAATCATCAATTGCTTTTATAGAGTTAACCTTTGAGTTAGCAGGAATAAAACCCCATGTTCCTGGAGCTAAAATACTTTCCTCTCCATCTTGTTCGTAACTAAGTTGCCCAGATAAAACTAATAAATCCATTCCACCTAAATATATTGAGGTAGGAAAACTTGAATTAGCATCTAATTTAAAAATGAGCGAAAACATTCCACTTTCAGAACTTGCTCTTACTGGTTTTATAGATAAACCATCAACATTCGTTAATGGTATCCATGGTAATTTATTTGTATCTAAAGATCCTTCAGCCCCATTAGGATTATAATCAGGATTAAAAACTTTTTTCTTATTATTCATATTATTCCCTCCCATTTTTAATTTTCAATGAAAAATAATAACTTAGTCAAGCATTAGTTAAAATAGATCATTTACTTTGACGATAATTTATCAACCCATTTGTGATAATGTTGCTGAATAGGTTCATTTCTACCAAATATGAATTCTTTATTAGCTTTGGAATTAATAGAGTCTTGAATCTTAAAATTCATTGGATAGTCTTCGTCCACTATAGCTTTTCTTGCTAATTCTGAAAAATCTTCTGCTTCTTTAATCTGTTCTTTAGTCTTAGGTTCTTTTAAACATAAAATATACTGAGTAGTAATAGTTCCTTTTAAATCAGGAGTTGGGAATACTATGCTCACCAAACAGTGTTGATTTTGAATTGCTGAAACTGATCCATTTGGAAAAATAGTATGAATAAGCCTAATGTGATTTTCAGGTTCCCAATCCTTTTCATCAATTTTAGATAATTCGTTAATATTTTTTAAACCAAAAGCAAACCTTTGATGAGGACCATATGTATCATGAGCAATAAGGTTGACAATTGTATTTTTGCCGACAGTTTCAGGATGGACCATATGATGATGGTAACCATCAAGATAACCATCCCAACAGATTTTCCATCTAGGTCCATTTATAGTTGTACTTTTAAAAATATACCAATTTTTTAAGCCTATATCATCTAATTCAGATTCAAATTCATTCATCCAGTCAGAGAGGTTATATTTAATATCTGGGTTTAAACATACCCAAATAAATCCAGATTTTTCTTCGCAAAATAATTCAGTTAATTTTATATTTTTTGTATTAATATCACCAAACGTATCTGACTTGAAAATATTAATTAGACTTCCTTTATTATCATACATCCATCCGTGATAGGTGCAGTTAAATTTTGATTTTTCTCCTCTACCTTCTGGACAAACAGGTGCACCTCTGTGTTTACATATATTAATAAAGGTTCTTACAACCCCTTCCTCGTCTCTTGTTATGAGTAATGGGGTATCAATTGCTTTAGTGGCCTTATAGGAATTCTTTTTCTTAAGTTCAGCACTTAGCGCTATTGGCACAGGATGATCATAAAAAATTTTACTGACTTCTGAACTAATAATATCATCATCAATATAATCATTTACTTTTTTGATCATGATTTGATCAGCCTGATCTGTAGAACCATTTAAATTATGATTTAATAATCTTTTGGCTAGACTAATTAATTTTTCTCTTTGATGACCCAATAAATCTCCCCTGTAAGAAACTATTTTTAATCTTCAGTATTTATTTCTTCATTTCTACCATTTGAATTATTTAATATAGTTTCCATTTTTTCAACAGCTTTTTGCTCATCAGTTTTCTCTATAACAGCTACTTCCCTTGATAATCTCTCTCTAGCAGCTTCATATAATTGTCTTTCTGAATAAGACTGTTCTGGTTGACTATCACTCCTGAATAAATCTCTTACCACCTCTGTTAGAAGTTTTATATCACCTGAATTTATTTTAGCCTCATATTCTTGAGCTCTTCTACTCCACATAGTTCTTCTGATTTTAGCTTTTCCAGTCAGTATTTCAAAAATTTCTTTTAGTTGATTTTTTGTTGAGACTTTCCTTACTCCAATTTCTTTAGTTTTTTCAATTGGAACTCTTAATATCATTTTTTCCTTTTCAAACTCTATCACATACATTTTAAGCATTTGACCTGCTATTTCTTTCTTTTCTATTTCTAGAATTTGTCCAATACCATGCGAGGGATAAATAACATATTGTTCTGGTAAAAATTGTTCTTTTTTACTTATAACTTTCTTTTCAACAACCTTCTTAGGAGCAGTTTTCTTAGAAGCAGCTTTCTTAGAAACAACCTTCTTAGGGGTAGCCTTCTTAGGAGTAGATTTCTTAGTAGCGACCTTTTTAGGATAATCTTTCTTAATAGCGACCTTTTTAGGACCAGCTTTCTTAGTAGCGACTTTTTTAGGAGTATTTTTTTTGGGCGAAGATTTCTTTGTTATTACTTTTTTAGCTGCGGTTTTTTTTACTGCTTTCTTTTTTGGATTATTTGCAGTTTTTTTTGGTTTTGCTTTCTGTGTCTTTTTTTTTACACTCATCAAGGAATCCTTAATATATTGATATTAGAGGAAAGCCTTTAGCAGAATAATCAAGCTTTTACAAGATTTTATAGATTAATCACCTTCTCCAGGTTTTTCGCTGAAGTATTTCTCAAATTTATTTTCTTCACCGTTAAAGTCTTCTGCATCTTCAGCACTATCTCGCATAATTGTAATATTTGGCCATTTGTCTGCATATTCAGTATTAATTTTTAACCACTTTTCCATACCATCTTTTGTATCAGGATGAATAGCCTCTGCAGGACATTCTGGTTCACAAACACCACAATCGATACATTCCTCAGGATGAATAACAAGCATATTTTCACCTTCGTAAAAACAATCGACAGGACATACATCAACGCAATCCATAAACTTACATTTGATACATTCCTCTGTTACTACATAAGTCATTGCATATCCTTTTCTTTCATAACTTGTTTTTTTATTATCCCCGCTTCTTTATCAGAAATGTAAAGAAGGCCCGATAGTCTTCTAATGAAATTTGATTCAAAGGGATCTATTAATCCATCGGCACAAATTATTTCACACATCATACTGAAAACAATTTTTTTACTGTCTAAATCATAATGATCATTGATAATTTTTGACCATTCGAATAGATCTGTTGAGGACTCCTCCTTATCACTAGCAGAGTCTATTAATGCATTAGTTTTTTGCTCATCATAATTAAATTGTTTAATAATTAACTTTTTGATTGCGTCAATTTCTTTAGCATCTTTTTTTCCATCAATATTTGCTGCACGCAAAAGTAAAACTGCAACAGCTTCTTCGATTAAAGAGCTACTTGTTAAGTCCTCATTTTTATTTTCTGATGACTTCCTTCTAAAAAGCTTTTCTATAAATTTTTTCATTGAAAATTTTTTCCTAAATTATTTTTATTTCTTTATATAATTTTAATGCTTCCTTAGCATTAAGTCTTCTTTTTGCAAAATCTTCTACAGAAATAATGGAAACATTGTCAAGTTTAGATAATGTTATGATATCTCCAACTCTAATTTTAACTGATGTTTTTGATGTTCGTATTTTATTAATTTTAATACATCCTTCATGAATAACTTGTTGTGCTTTTGCTCTAGATTTGATTAAGCGTGATCTAAAAAGCCAAACATCAATTCTTTGTTCGTCAATAATTTGATTACTAAAGTTTTTATCAATCTTATTCAAGCTCAAGTCTTTCTTTTAATTTTTTAAGTTCATTATTTTCAGCAAAGAAATTAGAGGCTGTAATATTTTTTGATTTTTTCCTGTATTTTTTAGATTTTTTTTGATTTTTTACTCCATAATTATATTTCTTTTTATACCAAATATTAGTTTCATCAGTATCACTTTGATCTTCATTAGGTTGGTTTATTTTTTTATTATTTTTTACGAAACCAAGTTCATTTATAATTAGCTTCATATTATCTCTGGAGCATCCTAATAAAGATATCATTTCGTCAGTTACTAAAAAACTTTTATCTTTTTTATCTTTATCAATTTCAGTATAGATTATTTTATCTAGTCGCTCAATAATGTCTGCTCTTATAATCATTTTGCCGATAACTAAATAACCAAGTAATTTATATATTTCATGTGATATATTTTGATTCAACTTGCATGAAGTAATTCCTGGTCTTGGTAAATTATCTCTTATAAACTTAATATCTTTTTGGTTGTAATTTTTTCCAGCGTAATTTATCCACAGAGATATTAACAATTCTGTAGCTTTTGGTTTAACTGTTGCTGGAAAAAATATAGAAAATTTTCCAAATTTTACACCCATCTTTCTAAGCTCTTGCCTTGATTGTTGGTCCAAAATTTTTATTTCACTTTCAATCTTATTTCTTCTAATTAATCCAAGTTCTTCGACTAATCTAAAAGCTATGCCTTTTGCACCTGATGACATATTATCTGTATTTTTAAGTAAGAGAATTTCTTTTAAATTTAATTTAATATAATTATCTATCCATTCAGTAAGTTTAATTTCTAAATTTCTTTTAATATTTAAATCTAAATATTCATCGCAAATTATATTAATTTTAGGATTTAGGGGGTCATTACCAGGTTTTAATCCAGCGATTTTTTCATTGTTAAAATAAATATGAAGATCAGGATTTAGTATAAAATCATCAAATTTTGAAGATAAAATTTTAATTGATGTTTTTCTCATTTCTAGTTCTACGGATTGAGATATAGCAGGCCTAATTTGTTTGAGATATTGTTCAGAGTATGTTTTTTCAATAATTAATTTTAAGCCTTGAATTTTTCCAAAATATTCACCTTCAACTGTTATTTCTCCAGTATCATTAATTCCAGATAAAATATCTTTTTTATCCTTATATTTTATTCTTAATTTACTTGAGGATTTTTCAACAAACCTCTCAGTAAGTGCATTATGGAGTGCATCAGATAATTTATCTTCAATTTCACGCGTTTTTTTTTGCCATAGAGTCGGATTTTCCAACCACTTTTCCTTTTGAGATACATATGTCCAAGTTCTAATACCTGATAGTCTCATCATTAAAGAATTTATATCTCCATAAAATTTATTAAAAGGTTTAACATGTGAATTAAGCCATTCATCTGATAGTTTTTTACTTGAACATAATTCATTAAAAATTAAGGAGACAATTTTTGAATGCTCGCCCTCGCTAATATTCCTAAAGTCAGGTATTTGAGAAGCTTCCCATAATATTTGAATATCTTTTTTATTGTCTGCTCTCTCTAATATTTCTTTATCTTGGCTTAACCTTATTAATGCTCTTAGATCATCAGCCTGTCTCGAGATACCGAGCTCAACTTTGTTCGGAATGGCCTTAAGACTTTCTATTAACTTATTTACAGATGAAAAATTAAGATCCTTATTTCTCCATTTTGCAGAATTAAGTGGAATAAATCTATGATCTTCTATTCTTGCAATAACCTCATGATCAATTTCATTTGCTTGACCGGTGACCCCAAATGTTCCATCCCTTTGGTATCTTCCAGCTCTTCCAGCAATTTGTGCTAATTCATGTGGATATAATTTTCTAAAATTTTCTCCATCATATTTTTCGGTTTCAGCAAAGGCAATATGATTAAGATCCAGATTTAAACCCATTCCTATTGCATCAGTAGCGACAATATAATCAACATCCCCATTTTGGTACATTTTTACTTGAGCATTTCTTGCTTGAGGACTTAATGATCCCATAACAACAGCAACTCCACCTTTTTGTCTTTTAATAATTTCTGCTATTGCGTAGACAGATTGAATTGAGAAAGCAACTACAGCTGATCTTTTGGGTAGATGACTAATTTTTTTATAGCCAGTATAGGTTAATTTTGAAAATCTCTCCCTATCATGAAACTTTACATTACTTATTAATTTCTTAATTACTTTTTTGGAAATGCTTGATCCCATAAAAAGAGTTTCACTCATTCCACGAGCATTTAAAATTCTATCTGTAAAGATATGGCCTCTTTCTGGATCATCTATTAATTGTATCTCGTCAACAGCAAGAAATTCTACAGGAATATTTATCGGCATAGACTCTACTGTACAAACCCAGTATTTAGGATTATCTGGAATAATTCTCTCTTCGCCTGTAATCATTGCTACTCTTGAAGGGCCTACTTTAGAGACCATTTTGTCAAATACTTCTCTTGTTAAAAGCCTTAAGGGTAAACCTATCATTCCTGATTTATGTGCAGCAAGTCTCTCGATTGCATAATAAGTCTTACCAGTATTTGTTGGACCTAAAGCGGCAATAATAGTCATAAAATTCTTTTACAAAGTTTTTTTGAATATTTAAATTAAATAAAATAAAAAATTTATACTACATATAGTGTTGATAATGATTGGTGATTTAGATCACCTAAAGAACATATCATGACCGAATCACTTACATGCTTAATTTCATGTTATGTTCTATACTACATATATGTAATATTAATGGTCATAGCACAATACATAAAAAATAGATTTTATAACTAATTAATGTAAAATATTGCATATTTTTTATGATTATGGAGGTTAAAATGGATTTTTCGATACCAAAAGAAATTTCAGAATATCTAGATACTTTAGATGATTTTATCGAAAAGAAAATAAAACCATTAGAAAATGAAGACGATAACATTCGTTTTTTTGATCATAGAAGAGAACATTCAAGAACCAATTGGGACAATGGTGGTCTTCCTACTGAAGAGTGGGAGGAGCTTCTGGGTAAAATGAGAAAGCTTGCAGACGAAGCTGGTCATTTAAGGTTTGGATTACCTAAAGAATATGGTGGCAAAGATGGTTCAAATTTAGCAATGGCCATCATTAGAGAACATTTAGCTGCAAAGGGGTTGGGTTTACATAACGATCTACAAAATGAAAATTCTATTGTTGGAAATTTTCCACAAGTTTTAATGTTTAGAGACTTTGGGACTGAAGAACAAAAAGATGAATTTATTAATGGTATGTTAAGTGGTTCTCACAGGATTTCTTTTGGTTTAACTGAGCCTGACCATGGTTCAGATGCTACTTGGATGGAGACAAATGCAGTTCCGGAAACTAGAGATGGTATTGATGGATGGCTTATAAATGGTCAAAAAACATGGAATACAGGAATTCATAAAGCTAACTATGATATGATTTTTGCAAGAACAAGTGGCGATAATGGTTCAGCAATTGGCATAACATGTTTTTTAGTACCTTCATCTGCTGATGGTTTTGAAGTTGAAGAATTTATGTGGACATTTAATATGCCAACCGATCATGCTTTAATAAATCTTAAAGATGTTTGGGTTCCCAATACATCTGTATTTGGTGAACTTGATAGGGGACTAGAACTTGCTCAACATTTTGTTCATGAGAATAGAATTCGACAAGCTGCTTCTGGAGTTGGCGCAGCACAGTATTGTATTAATATGAGCGTTGAATATGCTAAAGAGAGAAAACCTTTTGGTAAGGCCCTATCAACTAATCAAGCAATTCAATTTCCATTAACTGAGCTTCATACAGAATGTGAAATGATTAGAAATTTAGTTTATAAAACTGCTTGGCAGATGGATCAGATGACAAAGCCTGAGGTAGCAATTCATTTATCTGACAAAGTTTCTATGTGTAATTATCGATCAAATAGACTTGTTTGCCAAGCAGCAGATCAAGCCATTCAAGTTCATGGTGGTATTGGTTACTCTCGTCATAAACCTTTTGAGCATATTTATAGGCATCATAGACGTTATAGAATAACAGAGGGATCAGAAGAAATTCAGATTCGTAAAGTAGCTGGATACCTTTTCGATTTCTTAAAACGATAAGATGAGGAATTAATTATAATGAGATTTTTACTATCATTAGCTTTATTACTTATTTTTACCATTTTCTATAATAGTGAGGTGAAATCGGAGCTATCTATTGATACAGATATAAAAATTTTAAGAGCTCAGTCTGAGGAAGGAAATCCTGATGCTAAATTTTATTTAGGCAGTTTGTATTATATCGGTAGGGATTTAAAGCAAGATTATTTAAAAGCCATAGAATTGTTTAAAGAAGCGTCAGAAAAAGGAAATATTGCCGCGACTTTTAACTTAGGAATTATTTATGCGAAGGGTCGAGGGGTTGAGATTGATGAAAAAAAAGCTTTTGAATATTATAAGAAAGCTGCTTTTGGTGGACTTCCTCAAGCACAATATAATTATGCACTTTGGCTGAGAGAGGGAAGGGTTGAAGATCCAAGACCTGTGGAGGCAATGGAATGGTTTAAAGTATCTTCCAACAAGAATTTTGATAGGTCACTTATTGAGTTAGCAAAAGGCTATGAAAATGGAACTGCTGGAAGAAGAGATTACAGAGAAGCTGTAAAACTTTATAGAAGAGCAAGAGCTAATGAAGATAATAGAGATAATTCACCATATTTGAATTCTACCTTTTATTTGGGCAAACTTTATCTTAGAGGTTTAGGGGTAACTAAGGATGAAAAGAAAGGATTAAGATTTGTTAGAGAAGCTGCCAATGGCAATGTAAGTGAGGCCGTATTAGAAATGGCTAAAATTTATGAACAAGGCAGGTATGTTAAGAAAGATCTTAAGGTTGCATTAGATTATTATTCTAAATTACAAAATAATGACTTATTTGATGTCAAGGATGATATTGATAGAATAAAGGCAGCTCTGAATTATTGATTATAAAACTTTCTTGACGAAATCTTTTAGTCGATATAGAAACCTGACATAAAGTATAATTAACAATTGGTAATAAAATATGTCTAGACAATGTGAATTAAGTGGAAAAGGAGTGATGACTGGCAATAACGTTAGCCATGCAAAGAATAGGACTAAAAGAAAATTTCTTCCTAACTTATGTAATGTCAGCCTTGCAAGTGATAAACTTAATCAAACAATCCGTTTTAAAGTTAGTGCTCATGCACTAAGGTCTGTAGAACATGTTGGTGGCCTTGATAATTACTTAATTAAAGCTAAAAATTCTAATCTCTCTGTTAAAGCAAGAAAGATTAAAAAGAAAATCTTAAGCATTTAGTTATTAACTTTTATTTTTTTTCTAACATTTGAAGTTTTAAATTCTTCATCAAATAGACCGGCTAATTGCTCAGTTATTGCACCGCCTAATTGCTCAGCATCAACAATTGTCACAGCCCTTCTATAATATCTATTAACATCATGGCCAATACCAATTGCGGTTAGTTCTATTGAAGGGTCTATTTCAATTTTTTGAATAACTTGCTTTAAATGTCTCTCAAGATAATTACCGGCATTTACTGAAAGTGTTGAGTCATCAACAGGAGCTCCATCAGAAATAACCATTAAAATTTTTCTTTGTTCGGGTCTTGTTATCAATCTACTATATGCCCATTCAAGTGCTTCGCCATCAATATTCTCTTTTAGCAATCCCTCTCTAAGCATCAAACCTAGATTTCTTTTTGAGCGTCTCCATGGTTCATCAGCGGTTTTATAAATGATATGACGTAAGTCATTCAACCTACCTGGAGCTGGTTGCTTTCCACTTTCTATCCACTCTTCTCTTGATTTTCCACCTTTCCATGCTTTTGTAGTGAAACCGAGTACTTCAGTTTTAACTGAACACCTCTCAAGTGTCCTTGCAAGTATATCGGCACACATGGCAGCAATGGTAATTGGTCTACCTCTCATAGAACCAGAATTATCAATTAAAAGAGATACGATCGTATCTCGAAATTCAATATCCTTCTCCATTTTGAAAGATAATGGTGATGTTGGATCTATAATCACTCTAGTTAACTTTGATACATCTAAAAGTCCTTCTTCTAAATCAAACTCCCATGAGCGATTTTGTTGCGCTAATAATTTTCTCTGAAGTTTATTTGCAAGCCTTGTAACTGCACCTTGTAGATGATTAAGCTGTTGATCTAAATACTCTCTTAACTTATCTAGCTCATCAATTTCGCATAGATCAACAGCTTTAATTTGTTCATCATTTTTTTCTGTAAAAATTTTATAGGGTAGTTCTCTTCTGGCCTCATTATCATTACCTCTACCTCTTGCGGCTTGAGCCATGCTATCATCATCATTATCAGATTCTTCGCCCATTTCTGACATATCAGCATCCATTGAGTCATCCTCTTCAGGAATACCGTCATCAATTTCCATATCATCGGATTGAGTTTCATCTTCGGAAGAAGAGCTCTCTTCAGACTCTATTGTTTCTTCAGGTGCATCTTGATCCTTATCTTCATCTTCATCATCTTCCTCTGGATCTTCACCTAGCTCATCGCCTAATTCTAAATCACCAATTAGTTTCCTAGTTATTTTTGCATATTTAGATTGGTCATTAAAGGATTTAACAAGTTCATCAATCGAAGTATTTGCTCTTTCTTCAATCCAATCCTTCCAGGGTTCTATAAATTCTTGTGCTTCATCTATTTTATTTCCAGTCAATCGCTCCATAACCATATAGGATAAGGCATCAATCATTTTTGTCTCAGGATTGTCGTTATTAACTGATAACATTTTTCTTTTTATCTTATTTACTTCCATTTGGTGTAAGTTTTTTAATACACCTGACATCGCATTAGCACCAATAGCATCACACCTTACTTTCTCTAAAATATTATAAATTCCTCGAGCATTTTGGCCTTGAGGTTCATATTTCTTATCAACAATTTCTTTATGATGGGCGAGGTAAAGAGCTAGTGAGTCAGCTTCACCTCTTAGAGAGTTAATTTGATCATTGTCCATATTTTTATTAGGCATAGGTAGTCTAGCTTTTAAACCGCTTAAATTACCTTTGTCTGCCCCAAAGCTGACAGTTAATTCGTCTTGTTTAGAAATTGAACGCATTGCCATTGTTAACGCACGTTTAAATTCATCTATATCAGAAAATTTATTTGTCACTTTTACTTTCAGGATTTGATATTGGAGTTTCTATTAATTCTTCACCAAAGCATCTTTGATAAAATTCAGCTATTGTTTGTCTCTCTAGTTCATCACATTTATTAAGGAATGTTAGTTTAAAGCTAAGACCAACATCATTTAAAATTTCGGTATTTTGTGCCCATGTTAGGACAGTCCTTGGACTCATTACTGTTGATATATCACCGTTAATAAAACTATTTCTTGTTAAATCTGCAACTCTAATCATTTTAGAGATAGTCTCTTTACCATTTTTATTGTTAAAACTTTTTGCTTTAGCGGAAACTATATTTAACTCATCCTCGTGAGGGAGATAATTTAGAGCGCTAACAATAGACCATCTATCCATTTGACCCTGATTAATTTGCTGGGTTCCGTGATACAAACCAGATGTATCACCAAGGCCGACTGTATTAGTTGTTGCAAATAATCTAAAAAATCTGTGAGGAGTAATAATTTTATTTTGATCTAAAAGTGTAAGTTTACCAGATATTTCCAAAACTCTTTGAATAACAAACATAACATCAGGTCTCCCCGCATCATATTCATCAAACACTAAAGCAACAGGATTCTGAATTGCCCACGGTAATAAACCCTCTCTAAATTCTGTAACTTGCTGTCCATCTTTAAGGGTAATCATATCCTTACCAATAAGGTCTATTCTACTAACGTGGCTATCAAGATTTATTCTTATACATGGCCAATTTAACCTTGCAGCTATCTGTTCAATATGGGTTGACTTACCTGTTCCATGATAGCCCTGTACCATTACCCTTCTGTCATAAGCAAATCCTGCTAAGATAGCAATTGTGGTTTCATGGTTAAACAAATAGTCTTCGTCAATTTCAGGTACATATTCATTCTTTTTTGAATAAGCCGGAACTGTTAATTCTGTATCGAGACCAAAAACTTTTTTAACTGATATTTCTGTATCTGGACTTCCTATATCTAAGGTTGATTGTGTGTCAGTACTCATAAATTAATCCTTTAAATTTTTATTCTTAAGTTGTGTAGCAAATTAAATTTAAATTTAACAGTGCCCTTGTGATTTTAGATATTTATAAGCACTTATAACCTCTTTTAAAAGGTCTTCTTGAGAAGAATCTCCGCCATTAGTATCTGGATGAAGCTTTTTTACAACTTCTTTAAACTTTTTCCTAATTTCACTTTTTGAGGAATTTGGTGTGTATTCAAGAATTTCGAGTGCTTTATTTGATCCTTTATTTTTTTTTCTAATATCTCTTTTTTGTTTTGTTCTATCTTCTTCATCAAAAAAATTAAAGGGATCATTAAAGGCGCTTCCATCCTTTTTAGCAAAATTAGAGAAATAATTAGCCTGGGGGTTTGTACCTGATTTCCAAGTTGGCCTATGTCCAATAATTGATGAGATTTGATAATCAATTATCTCCTCCTCGCTCATTCCTTCAAAAAAATTATAATTTTTGTTAAAATCTTTTATATGATCAAGGCAGTAATAATATTCATGCGATGTTTTAGTCTTAGCAAGAAATTCACCATTTTTGTTGCAGCCACCATATTCACATTTTCTTTTAAAGTTACTTTCTTTAGGTTTAATTCTTAAATTATTAAAATATTTAGAATTTAATTTCATTGAGAATTCTTTCCTTTAATTGAGTAAGTAGAATTTAGTTTTTTATATAATCTGGTATAGTAGAAAAATAAAAATGGAAATTAAAGCAAATATTATAAAAAAACTTTCTGAAAAATTTCTTCCAACTGAGCTTGAAGTTGAAGACCAATCACATCTACACGCCAATCATAATGAGGATGCAAAAAGAGGCGGTACTCACTTTAGAATATTTATTCGTTCAGAAAAATTTACTAACATTAAGCCTATAGATAGACACAGAATGGCTATGGAAACTCTTAGAGATGAATTTAAAAATGGACTTCATGCGGTTTCATTTGATTTAAAGGCCATTGAAGATTAAAACTCCTAGTTGATAACTTTTTGGGGAATAAATGCTTATTTTAATCAATAGATTTTATAAATTTTCTTTATTAATTGCTTCTTTATTTCTATCTCAATTTACATTTGCTCAAGAAGAAGTAATTGAAGAAATTGTTGTCACCGGATCATTTATAAAGACAGCCTCTAAGAGTGATACATCACCTGTAGACATTATATTACGTGATGAAATTGATGGAATGGGTGCTTTTTTAGCTTCCGATATTACAAGAAATCTATCAATTAACTCGGGTTCAGAAAACAATACAGATGCTTTCACTTCAGGAAGTACTCAGGGTACATCAAATATTAATCTTAGGGGGCTTGGTTTATCATCGACTTTAGTTTTAATTGATGGAAGAAGGCAAACTGTTACTGGTGCTACAGCTAATGATGGAAGTGTTTTTGTTAATACATCTATAATACCACTAATTGCTGTTGAAAGGGTTGAAATACTAAAAGAAGGAGCTGCATCAATTTATGGATCCGATGCAGTTGCTGGAGTTGTAAATTATATTTTTAGAAGAAATTTTCAGGGTTTTGAGTTTGATATATCAAGTAAGAAAACAGATACTGGAAACCAAGAGGATCAATCATTAGGTTTTATTTTAGGTAATCAAAATGACTTTCTGCATTGGGTTTTAGCAGGAAGTATTCTTAATCGATCAGCAATGAGGGGAATTGCTAAACCAGAATTATCACAATTAGCAGTAAGCGGCCTTGGGAATAGTTTTCTTTTGTTTGGTCCATCAGAAGTTAATCAAGGACCTTATGAAGGAAAATATGGTTCTTTTGAAAATGTTCCAGATGCAAACTGTATTGAGAATGATGGTATTCTTATTCCGCAATCCAGTGGCTCTAGATGTGGATTTCTTTATGGCCCAAGATTTAATTTGGTAAATGATGAGGATCACGAAAATTTATATTTTTCGTTAGAAAGGGAATTTAATAAAATAAAGCTAGATGCAGATGTAATGTATGCTTCAACAAATGTTAATGATAATCCACAGTCACCGTCATACCCTGCATTATCATACTTGAGCCCAAGTAATTTAATAATGCCTGGAGTGGCAGGTAATCCATTTGGTGTTCCAGTTATGTGGTTAGGGAGACCATTAGGTTCGTCTTATCCATCACCATTGGCCCCTAGAGAGATAGAAACTTTAAGATTATCAATAGGTATTAGCGGTCAATTCAGTAATGGGTTTGATTGGGATCTTCAATATACTTCAAGTGAGGATGATGGTTATATATCTCAGCCAGATACAAGTACAAAAAGATTCACTTCTGCAATAAAAGGTGAGGGTGGAATTAATAAAAACCAAACTTGGAATTTATTTGACTCTTCAAAAAATAGTCAGTCTTTAATCGATTGGATTTCCACAAAACAAGAAACTTGGACAAATAATAAACTAGAAGTAATAGATTTTGTTTTATCTGGAGAAATAACTTCCAATTCTTTGGGTGTCATTGGACTAGCTGCAGGTCTCCAACTTAGACAAGAAGAGTTTTCTGTATCAAGAGATGAGGACTCAAAAATAGAATTTGATGATCAAGGGAATATTTCTAAGCCAGCTGATTTATTATTTTTAGGCGGTGGTATTGAGGCTCAAGCTAAAAGGGATGCTTATGCAGCATTTGCAGAACTTTCGATTTCTCCAACTGATAATTTTGATATTAAAATGGCTGCAAGATATGAAGAACTTGAAAACGATAGTACTTTTGATCCTAAGCTATCACTATTATTAAAATTAACGGATTATTTATCTTTTAGAGGGTCTATAAGTTCATCTTTCAGAGAACCTTCTTTGTCTCAATTGTATTCTGGCCAAGTTGGCTTGCAAGGTATTCAAGATTATTCAAATGGAGTACCAAAAGGTGGAACATCATTTATAAGAATTGCTCAAAATGGCAATAGCCTTTTATCTCCAGAAGAGTCTGAAAATATAAATTTAGGAATTCTATGGAAACCGATTGAAAATTTTGATTTCAAGATAGATTATTGGTCTATTGATTATTCAAACGTTATTACAATTGAGAGTGCTCAAGGTAAAGTTATAAATGATCCCTTAAATCAAGATATTAAGAGAACTATTGATGGGACATTAATAGGCGTAACAACAAAATATTTTAATGCAGCAAACGTTGATACGAATGGAATAGATATTGAGTTGAACTATGAAAACAATACAAATTTTGGCCTTCTAAATCTGGGTTTTAGGGCGACACATATATTAGAGTATGAAATTCCTGGTAGTAGTGGATCGGCAATAGACGTTGTCGGTTTATTTAATCATGATAATTTTGCAAGATCATTGCCTGAAACAAAAATTGTTTTAAATACTAGTTTATCGGATAATAATCATAAAGTTTCACTCTTTGGTCGCTATGTTTCTGATTACTCTACAACTAGGCCTTTGAGTTCCGCAGCAAAAACTGCTGGATTTGATCAAAAAATTGACCAATGGATTACTTTTGACCTTCAATACTCATATTCTTTCGCTGTATCAGGAAATGATATCAGATTATCGATTGGTGGTAATAATATTTTAGATGAGGATGTCCCAATTGTTTATGATGCAGCCAACTTTAGTTATGATCCAAAACACCATGACCCAAGAGGTAGATTGTTTTATTTTGGTTTAAAATTATTACGATAATTAATATCTTTATTTAGTTATCTATACTTTTTCAATTCTTATAGAGGTTATTTGATTTCTTTTTCTCTCTAAAATTTTGAATTTAAATCCGTAAAAAATATAGGCGTTGTTAACTCGCGGTATAGTTTGAGACTCATGGATAATTAAACCAGCAATAGTTGTTGCTTCATTATCAGGGAGGTCCCAACCATAATTTCTATTTAAATCTCTAATACTCATACCACCATCAACATCGATTGAATTTGGCATTTGATTTATGACTTCCTCATTTTCTAGGTCATGTTCGTCGTCAATCTGACCAACAATTTCTTCTAAAATATCTTCAAGTGTTATTAAACCCATTATTGATCCATACTCATCAACAACTAATGCCATATGAAGTTTTTTCTCAAGAAAGGCATTTAATTGTTCTTTTAAACTAGTTGTTTCTGGTACAAACCACGGTTTTGATAAAACTTTTCTAATATTAATATTTTTTAAATCATTATCACTCTTTATGGCTTCTTTTATTAAGGATTTAATATGCAAAAGTCCTATAAAATTATCTGTACTTTCCTCCCATACTGGTATTCTGGTGTAAGGCGAAGAAAGAATTTCAGTGATTTTACTTTCATCTATTTCATTTATATTAATGGCTGTAATATTTTTTCTATGCACCATCACATCTTCAACATTTACATCAGGAAGATCTAAAATTCCTCCCAACATATCTCTATCACCTTTTTTTACTTCCCCTTCTTGATGATGAATAGAAATCTGTCCTCTAATTTCATCATGCGCATCAACTAATTTTTTTGAAAAAGTATTTTTTCTAACAAAAAAACTAGATATTTTTTGCGCTAAAATTGCTACAGGTCCAAGAATAATAATTGTAATTTTTATCAAAAAAGAAGATTTTAAAGACCAACGATCGGAATTCTCAAGGGCTATCATTTTTGGTAAAATTTCTGCAAAGATAACTACCAGGGTTGTCATTACAAATGTAGCTATAACTACCCCCACTTCACCAAATAAAGAAATAAACAGGCTGGTTGCCAGAACAGAGGCAAGTATATTTACAAGATTACTACCAACTAGGAGAGTGCTTATAAGAGTGTCTTGTTTAGCGATAAGCTTTTCGAGTTCTTTTGCTCTTTTGTCTCCTTCATCAGCTAAATGCCTTATTCTTGCTTTAGATATAGCTGTTAAAGCAGTTTCTGAACCAGAAAAAAAAGCTGAAATAATTATTAATCCTAGAATTGACCCTATGAAAATGGCAATTGAAGTTATCATTTATTTAAACCCATTAGAAATCATAAATGATTTTAAATAATCATCACTAATTCCATCTTTTATAATAGCGCTTCCAATATTATCTATTAAAATAAAAGTATTGGAGTTATCTTTTCTTTTTTTATCTAGTGAAAAATTTTTAATCATTTCCTCAGCATGAATTTCTATACCCAAATCTGTCATATGAGATGGAAGTCCTGATTCTTTTATTATTTTAATAACTTCCTCTTTATTTTCCATGCTACATAAATTCATTTTAAAGGATAGCTCTGCTGCTAAACATATCCCAATTCCTACTGCCTCGCCATGTAGAATTCCCTGACCATCCTTATTGATCTTACTTTCTAAAGCATGCCCAAAGGTATGTCCTAAGTTTAAAAGTGCCCTTTTACCTTTTTCTTTTTCGTCTTTCTCAACGATTTCAGCCTTCATAATACAAGATTTTTCAACTGCTTCTGCAACTAAGGAACTATTTAAATTTAAAATTTCTTTTTGATTAACTTTTAGCCAATTAAAGAAATCTTTATCACCTAAAATTGAATATTTTAATATTTCAGCATAACCAGCGATTATTTCTCTTTTCGGAAGAGTTTTTAAAAAACTTACATCTGTAATAACTGCTTTTGGTTGATGAAATGAACCAACTAAATTTTTTCCTTCTTCGAGATTAATACCAGTTTTCCCTCCTACGGCAGAGTCTACTTGAGATAAAATTGTTGTTGGAATTTGTATAAAGTTTATACCTCTATAAATTATAGAACTCGTAAATCCTACAAGATCTCCAATTACTCCTCCTCCAAGAGCAATTAAAGTATCTTGTCTCTCAACTTTATAGCTTAAAAGTTCTCTGATTAATTTTTCTAAACTTTCAAAGCTTTTACTCTTCTCGCCCGACTGAATTATTATAGATTTTGTTTCAATTCCTCCGTCTTCAAATATTTTTTTTATTTTAGGAAGTATGAATCCAGCTACATTTTCGTCAGTTATTATAAAAACTCTAGGCCTTGATAAAATTTTTTCAATTGAATTAATTAATATTTTTTCAATATTATCATTTATAAAAATTTTATAAGAATTATCTTTTAAATCTATTTTTATTTCTTTGATTTCATTCATAAGCTTATTTTAAACTTTCTAAAGATTTTATAATAGCTTGAAGTATTTTTGCTTTATCAAGTTTATCAATTGTTATAGTTATATCAGCTTCTGCATATATTGCATTTCTTTCATTTAGGAGCAATGATAATGTATCCTCAAAGTTATCGACATTTAAAAGTGGGCGATTTTTTTTATTTTTAAGTCTTTCTATTAATGTTTCCTTATTCGCTTTAAGCCAAATAGATATGCAATCTTTCTTTATTTTTTCTCGTATTTCCTTATTTATGAATGAACCTCCACCGGATGATATAATAATTTGTCCATTGTTAATATTTTTTTTGAAGAAACCTAATTCCGCTCTTCTGAAGAAAACCTCACCATAATCATTAAAAATGTCATTTATTTCTTTTCCTAAATTTTTTTCTATTTCTTTGTCAGAGTCGTAAAAAGGAAACTTTAGTTCCTCAGAGAGCATTTTACCAATTGTAGTTTTCCCAACCCCCATCATTCCAATCAATACAATTGAACGATTATTAAGGGTTGATATGACTTTTTTATTCATTTTAAATTTATAATCCTAATAATATAATAATATAACCAAATATTTTGTTAATTTTTTATTTTTAAAAAATCAGATATAAATAAATAAATGAGATTATTATGTTGAAAAATTCTAAAATTATCTTTTTTATTATCTTAGTAATATTGATTATACTAACATCCATTAATATTTTTATTGAACCAGAAGTTGGTGAGGTTACAAAAATAATTTTAAACAAAGATCTCAATTTTAATTAGATTTAGGAAATATTTAAATTGAATGATAATAAATTTACTAATTGGGATGATTATTGGTTAGTTAATTTTGAACGCCTAAATATCTTTTTTGAACATTTATATTCAATAAAAGGATTAAGTACCAATTCTATAACATCATACAAAGATGATTTTAAAAACATCTGCTTATATGTTTGGGATAAAAATTGGTTTATTGAAAATATTGGTATTAAAAAAAAATTGGATTACTCGAAAATTAATTCAAGAAAAAGTATAACTGATAAGTTATTAATTGAAAATTTTACTCATAAAATAATATCAGAATATTTTTTTGAACTTAAGAAAAAAGGTTTTAAGGAATCAACAATTAATCGTCGTTACTCTTCTTTAAATCAGTTCTTTAGTTTTGAGGTTAATGAATCAAGATTAAAAGAGAACCCCCTAGATAGAATTGATAGGATTCCATCAAAAAGAGTTTTACCCGATGTTTTATCTGAGGAAGAGGTTGAAGAAATTCTAAAGTATGTAAGAAATTCAATAAATATTGGTTCTGAGAGTAAGAAAAAGAAATCGCTGCGAACAGCATGTTTGGTTGAGGTTCTTTACGCTACTGGCATGAGGGTCAGTGAGTTGATAAATTTAAAATTATCTGATTTGCGTTTAAGTCGGAGGATTTTAAATGTAATAGGCAAGGGAAATAAGCAGAGAATTATCCCAATTACATCAAGAGCTCATGATATCATAATAAAGTGGATGAATTATATCCCTGAAAATTCAATATATCTTTTTCCGTCATATGGAATTAATGGACATATAACGAGAGATGCAGTTAATAAATTATTAGCCGATATCTCCCTAAATACTGATATTGACAGAAAGAGATTAACTCCGCATAAATTACGCCATGCATTCGCTACTCATATAATGAATAGAGGTGCTGATTTAAGGGTAGTGCAAGAATTATTGGGCCATTCAAGTATTTCAACAACAGAAATATATACTCATATTCTTGATACAAGACTGATTGATTTATTAAAGAAATCCCACCCTCTGTCAAAAGATGGTATATAAAATATTATGATTTATTAGGTAGTAACTAAAATGGTAAATTATCTGAGTTTTGAAAAACCTTTATCAGTAATAGAAGGTAAAATAAGAGAGCTTAATGAATTAAATCTTCAGAATGATAAAGGTAAGTCCTATGTTGAAGAAATCAATAAGCTTGAGGTAAAAGCTCAAGAAACCCTTGAGACCCTGTATAAAGATTTAAATACTTGGGAAAAAACGCAAGTTGCGAGACATCCTGAACGACCTCATTTCCTAGATTATTCTGATGTTTTAGTAAGAGATTTTGTTCAATTATCCGGTGATAGAGTTTTTGGTGAGGATAGTGCCATCATTGGTGGAATAGGTAAACTTGATAATATTTCTGTTATGCTAATAGGTCATGAAAAAGGCTATGATACAGAAACTAGGATAAAACATAATTTTGGTATGGCTCATCCCGAGGGTTATAGAAAATCAATTAGGCTTATGAATATTGCAGAAAGATTTAATTTACCTGTAATTACTTTTGTTGATACTCCGGGGGCGTATCCTGGTATTGGAGCCGAGGAGAGAGGTCAGTCAGAGGCAATAGCCCGTTCCACTGACAGAACTTTATCGTTGGGTGTACCAGTAATATCAATCATTATTGGAGAAGGTGGTTCTGGAGGAGCAATAGCAATTGCAGCCGCAAATAAAGTATTAATGTTAGAGCATTCAATTTATACTGTTGCTTCACCTGAGGCTTCAGCATCAATCCTTTGGAGAAGTTCAGATGAATCTAAAGTATCAGCCATTGCATCAGAAATGAAAATTACCTCTGATGATTTAAAAAAATTAGGTGTGATTGATCAAATAATTGATGAACCTATTGGAGGGGCTCACAGAGAGAGAACACAAATAATTACTCAAACAAAACTAGCTATATTAGACAACCTAAAAGACTTGAGTGCATTAAATTCAAAAGAATTAATTCAACAAAGGAGAGAAAAATTCTTAAAGATTGGAAGAAATATTTAAGCTAATCTTCCGTGACAATTTTTATATTTTTTTCCAGAACCGCATGGGCACTTTTCATTTCTTCCAATTTTTCCCCAAGTTTTAGGATCATTTCGATCAAATTCAGTATTAATTCTCTTTTCTTTTAACTTTGGATGATTTCTATCAATAGACTCATTGCTATTTTCTTCTAATTTTTTGATTGCTTCCTGAGAAACCATTTTTATATGAAATAATGTTCTTGTTGTATCTTCTCTAAATTTATTAAGGAGTGTTTCAAAAAGCAAAAAGGATTCAGATTTGTATTCATTTAATGGGTCTCTTTGGCCATATCCTCTTATTCCTACTATTTGTCTTAAATCTTCAAGCTGGCTAAGATGATCAGTCCAGTTTTGATCTATAACCTGCATTAATATTGATTTTTCAAGGCTTGGAGTTATTTCCTTACCAAAACTTTCAACTTTTTCTTCATATTTATTATCAAAAAAATCATTTAACTTTTTTTCCAATATCTCTTCATCTATTTCTGGATCTTTAATCCATTCTTCTATTGGTGAGCTATCATTAAAAATTCTTTTAAGCTCTTTTTGAATTGTTTCAATATCCCAGTCATCTATAAATGATTTCTCTGGAATATTTTCTTGAATTATATCAAGAATTAAATCATGTCTCATCTCATGAATGGTTTCACTGACATCACTTTTTTGGAGTAGATCTAATCTTTGCTCAAAGATAACTTTTCTTTGATCATTCATGACATTATCAAACTTAAGAAGGGTTTTTCTTATTTCAAAATTTCTAGATTCTACTTTTTTTTGCGCCCTCTCAAGAGCAGTATTGATCCATGGATGTACTATAGACTCGCCTTCTTCAAGACCAAGTTTTTTTAAAACCATATCTAATCTATCTGAACCAAAAATTCTCATTAAGTCATCATCAAGACTTAAATAAAATTTTGATTTTCCTGGATCACCTTGTCTACCAGACCTTCCTCTTAGTTGGTTGTCGACCCTTCGACTTTCATGCCTTTCAGTTCCAATAACAAATAAACCACCTGAGTTTAATGATTTATCTTTTTCCTCTTCACTTCCATTGCTACCACCTAATTGAATATCAGTTCCACGACCAGCCATATTTGTTGCAATTGTAACGCTTCCATATTTTCCTGCATCAGCAATGATTTCAGACTCTTTCTCATGATATTTTGCATTTAGGACATTATGTTTAATTTTCTTATTTTTTAATAACTTTGATAAATATTCGGACTTTTCAATACTGGTTGTACCTACTAAAACAGGTTGTCCTTCTTTATTGGCATTGACTATTGAATCCAGAATTGCGTGATATTTTTCTGAAGAGGTTCTATAAATTTCATCATCTAAATCCTTTCTAGAAATGCTAATATTTGGAGGTATTGCAATAACATCAAGATTATATATATCCATAAACTCTTCTGCTTCAGTACTGGCTGTTCCTGTCATACCAGATAATTTTTCATATAATCTGAAATAGTTTTGAAAAGTTATAGATGCCATAGTTCTGTTTTCTGGCTGGATTGCAACTCTCTCTTTCGCTTCAAGCGCTTGATGAAGACCATCAGAAAATCTTCTTCCCTCCATCATTCTTCCAGTAAATTCGTCAATAATAATTACTTGATTATCTTTAACTAAATAATCTGTATCTTTATTAAATATTTTGTGCGCTTTTAAAGCTTGATTAATATGATGTATAAGATTCACATTTTCCATATCATAAACACTAGAATTGTCTTTCATAAGACCAAGCCCAGGAAGAATTTTATCTAGAAAATCATTCCCTTCATCGCTTAACATTACATTTTTGGACTTTTCATCAATTTCATAGTGATTATCTTCAATTTTAGGAATTACTTTATTAATTTTATTATAAAGTTCAGTTTTATCTTCTACTTGTCCAGATATTATAAGAGGAGTTCTGGCTTCATCTATTAAAATAGAATCAACTTCATCAACAATTGCAAAATAGTGACCTCTTTGAGATAATTGGTCCACATTGTATTTCATGTTATCCCTAAGGTAATCAAAACCAAATTCATTATTAGTTCCGTAAGTAATATCGGCTTGATATGCAGCCTTTTTATCATCTTCATTTAACTCAGATGTGACGGTACCTACTGTCATTCCAAGAAAATTATATATTTGGCCCATCCACTCAGCATCTCTTTTTGCTAGATAATCATTTACTGTGATCACATGAACACCCTTGCCTGTAAGAGCGTTTAAATAAGCCGGAAGAGTTGCAACAAGGGTTTTTCCCTCACCAGTTTTCATCTCTGTAATATTACCTTTATTTAAAACAAGCCCCCCTAAAATTTGTACATCATAATGTCTTTGTCCAAGTGTCCTTTTCGCCGCTTCTCTGACAATCGCAAAGGCATCATTGGTAATATCTTCTATTTTAGTTTTGTCTTTTAATAGTTCTTTAAATTCAAAGGTTTTATCTTTTAGTTCTTCATCAGAAAATTTTTCGTACTTTTCCTCTAATTCATTAATTGCATGAACTTGATCTTTGTATTTTTTTAATTTTCTCTCATTACTTGAGCCAAAAATACTATTTAAAATTGAATTGAGTCCTGGCATAAAAATTTATTTCCATTATTTTTTTTAATAATAATATACTCATTTAGGAAGAGCATATAGAGTTGTCAACTATAGTAAGTAAACATATTGGCATACAATAATATATAGATTATTACCTTTAATATGATTTTTAATTTAATAGGAATAAAATGATTAAGAAAATATCACCGCTTGCACCTGAAAATTTTCCTAAGTTACCCTCTGTAAAAGGTGTTTTAATAGGTACAGCAAAATCGGGAACAAAATATAAGGGCAGAAGAGATATTTTTACTGCTATTTTTGAAAAGGGTACAGCTGTAGCTGGTGCATTTACTCAATCTGATATCAAGGCTGAGCCAGTTGAATTTTGCAGAAAAAATATCATTGATGGATCAGCTAGAGTCCTTGCAGTTAATGCTGGCTTTGCTAATGCTTTTACAGGCAAGAAGGGTAAAAAAATCAATAAATCAATTTCTTCAAATATAAAAAAAATTATTAAATGTAGGGAAAAAGATATTTTTATTTGTTCTACAGGTGTTATTGGTGAAAATATTCCTTTAAGACCAACAAACAAAGCCATTTCTCTCTCCTTAAAGACAGAAGAAAACAAATGGGAAAATGCTGCAAAATCAATTATGACAACTGACACTTTTCCTAAAGCAGCAGGAAAGAAGATTATTATAGATAATAAAGAAATATCTTTAGTTGGAATAGCCAAGGGTTCTGGAATGATATCGCCAAATATGGCAACAATGTTAGCTTTTATCTTTACAGATGCTCTAATTGATAAAACAGTTCTTCAAACACTTCTAAATATTGAATTAAGAAATAGTTTTAATGCAATTACTGTTGATGGAGATACCTCCACTAACGATACAGTTTTAGCGTTTGCAACTGGAAAAGCCATGGATGGTAAAAATGAAAAAATAATTTCAAGAACTAGTGATCCAAGATTAAAAAAGTTTAGAGAGGCTTTTTCTGAAATAATGCATGATCTTGCAATTCAAATTATTAGAGATGGTGAGGGTGCAAGCAAACTTATTCAAATAAAAGTTTCTGGTGCAGAAAATACCTCATCAGCAAAAAAGATAGCAAGGTCTATTGCAGATTCTCCTTTAGTGAAAACTGCAGTTGGTGCCTCTGATCCTAATTGGGGAAGAATTATAATGGCTATAGGAAAAGCAAAAGAAAAAATAAATGCAAAGAAAATTAATTTAAGAATAGGTAGTAATACCGTCATAAAAAATGGCGAGGTTTCTAGATCGTATTCAGAGGTAAGAACTAAAAAATATATGAGTGGTAAGGATATTTTATTAGATATAAATCTTGGTCTAGGTTCTGGTTTTTCTCAAATTTGGACCTGTGATTTAACTGAGGGTTATATCAAAATTAATGCGGATTATAGAAGTTAATTAAAAATTAAATGGAAAAATTACCAATAAAAATGGTTTCAGCTATAGCCTTGGTCGATATTGATAATAAAGTTTTGATTGCTCAAAGACCAAAAAATAAATTTATGGAGAGTTTCTGGGAGTTTCCTGGCGGAAAGATTGAGGAAAATGAATCTCCGGATGAATGTATTGTAAGAGAAGTCAGAGAAGAGCTTGGGGTAGATATAAGTAATTCATGCTTTTCGCCGTTAACTTTTACTACATTTGATTATGAAGATTTTTCTGTAATAATTTTCTTATATTTGAGTCGAGAATGGGAAGGCTTTATAAAAGGAAAAGAAAACCAAAATTTAAAATGGGTTCGACCAAATGAGATGTTTGAAATTAATATGCTTCCAGCAGATATACCTTTGATTTCTTTTATTAGGGATAATGTTTCATAGGCTTCTCTGAATTGGATTAATGGTCTAAATTAAAATTTAAAAATTAGGAATCAGTTATGTTTTTCTATCCATTGTTAAAATCTTTACTTTTTTATTTTGACGCTGAACTTGCTCATAGAATTACAATTAATCTTCTAAAAACATATCAAATAAAAAATAGTATAGAACATCAATCACTCAAGAGTAATATATTTGGTTTAAATTTTCCAAACCCAGTTGGCCTTGCTGCTGGATTTGATAAAAATTCTGAAGTTCCAAAAAACATTATTAATTTAGGTTTTGGTTTTTCAGAGGTTGGTACAGTTACTCCTCTACCACAAAAAGGTAATCCTAAACCAAGAGTTTTTAGGTTAAAAAATAGTCAAGCAATTATTAATCGATTGGGTTTTAATAATGATGGTTTTGAGATTGTAAAAAAAAGATTAAGCAAAATAGGAAAAAATAATATAGGAGTTAATATTGGAGCTAATAAAAATAGTGAAGATTTTATAAATGATTATTTGAAGGGTATAGAATTTTTTTCATCGGTAGCTTCCTATTTAACTATAAATATTTCATCACCAAATACACCTGGTTTAAGAGATCTTGAGGCTATTGAGAATTTCGGTTTACTATTAAGTGGGATTGACGAATTAAGGTCAAAATCAAAAGATATTAAATTACCTATTTTAATTAAAATATCACCTGATATAAATCAGGATGATTTAGAAATTTTATGTGAGAGAGTTTTATCTAGTTCTGTTGATGGACTAATTATTTCTAATACTACAATTTCTAGGTATTCCATAGATAGTTCAGAAGCAGGAGGTTTATCAGGTCAGCCTATTTTTGACTCATCAACAAGCATGTTGAATAAGGTTTATAAATACACTGAAGGAAAAATTCCTCTAATAGGAGTTGGTGGTATTGACTCTGCAGAAAAAGCTTACAAAAAAATAAAAAATGGTGCTAGCTTAATTCAACTTTATACTGGTTTGGTTTATAAAGGACCAAAACTAATTACTGAAATAAATAAAGGTCTTATTAAGTTTATTGAAAAAGATGGATTTAATAATATTTCTGAAGCAGTGGGGGTGGAAGTTAATTAAATGAAAGTAAAAATATATCATAACCCAAGATGTTCTAAATCACGTCAAACTCTAGAGATTTTAAATAGAAAAAACTTAGATATAGATATAGTAGAGTACTTGAAATCACCCTTGGATATTAATGAGATTTCTAATCTTTTAAAAAAACTAGGTTATACCGCAAGAGATTTACTAAGAAAAGGTGAAGATGTTTACAAAAATGAAAATCTCTCTGATGAGAGTCTCACCGAAGATTTTTTAATTGATATGATGTTAAAAAATCCAATTTTAATTGAGAGACCTATTGTTGTCTCTAATGGTAAAGCGGTTATTGGAAGACCCCCTGAAAAGGTTTTAGAGATTTTATGACAGTTAATAATAGTCATAATGATGGTGCTAGAGAGACAAATAAAATAAAAAATCGTCAAGCAATTATTGAGGCTGGTATTCAGACCTTCATTGCCAAAGGCGTTGCTGAAACAACTGTAAGAGATATTATACGTTCAACAGGATTAGCATCTGGTACTTTCTATAATTATTTTAATTCTAAGGAAGAAGTACTGGTCGCTATTTTTGACGATTTTGCAAAAGAGATTGGTAAAACTGTAAGAGATGACAATGTTCAGCCTAAAGATTTTGAAGAATTTCTTCGAGTAAAATTAACACGTTTTTTTAAATTTGTTTCTTCTAAACCTGAAATTTTTATGATTATGAGTAATAATCATAATTTAGTTAATACTTTTAGTATAAATACACCTCAGTTTATTATAGAAATTGATTACCTTAAAGAAGAAATAAATGATTATATTGAGAAGGGTATATTCCCTAATTTTGATGTCGATCTTTTCGCTTTAGTTATTCGTCCTATTACCGATTCGCTTGCGCAGGAAATGATGTCCCAAAAAAAAATTGATATTAATAAATATACTGAAAAATGTATTAATTTCTTAACCAGAGGCCTCGGAGTATAATTATGTATCGTTCTGTTGTTGTTCATGAGTTATCTGATAATTTTTCAAATATATCTGTTGAAACTTTTGAGAGGCAAGATCTTCAACCTGATGAGTTAAGGATAAAAGTTAAATCTGCATCAGTAAACTTTCCTGACCTATTAATGACTGCAGGTTTGTATCAGTATAAGCCTGAAGTTCCTTTTATTTTAGGAATGGAGTCTTCTGGTATTGTTATTGAAAAAGGAATAGGTGTTGAAAATTTTGAAATTAATGATGAAGTTATTGTTAGCTCTTTTACTGGCTCTTTCTCTGAAGAGATATGTGTTGATAAAATTAAAGTAAGGAAAAAACCTCAAGGACTTACTTGGGAGCAAGCATCTACCTATACAGTTGCTTATTTAACCGCTTATGTTTCTCTAGTTACGAAAGGTAATTTGAGATCTGGTGAAACATTGTTAGTTCATGGCGCTGCTGGAGGAGTTGGTCTTGCTGCTGTGGATATTGGCAGGTTTATTGGTGCAAAAGTTATAGCTGTTGCCTCTACTCAAGAAAAAAGAGACTTTCTTTTATCTTATGGCGCCAATTTCGCAATATCACCTGAGAAAGGTTTTAAGGATTATGTTAAGGAGTTAACTAATAATAAAGGTGCCGATGTAATTTACGACCCTGTTGGCGGTGATGTTTTTGATGAGTCAATAAGGTGTATAGCCTGGAATGGAAGACTTCTTGTTATTGGTTTTGCTTCGGGAAGAATACCATCAGTTCCGGCTAATATGCCATTAATTAAGGGCTTTTCAGTTATTGGTGTAAGAGCCGGTGAGTATGGTAGAAGAAGCCCTGAGGAAGGTAAAAAACATTTCGAGGAAATAGATAAACTCATAAGCAATGGATCTCTCAATCCCCATATCCATAAAATATACTCTCTTGATGGAACTATTGAGGCTTTAAAAGAGTTAGACGAAAGACGTGTTATTGGTAAAGTTTGTATAAATCCATAAATTTTATTTTGAATAGTGTACATTATTCAAAAAATACTCTATTGATATATATATAAAGTTTAAGGAGTAATATCTCATGCCAAGAGGCGGAATACGTATCGGTGCTGGTAGACCAAAGGGTCAAGGAAAGTTTGGTGAAAAAACAAAACCCATAAGAATACCATTGAGCATGGTAGATAATGTACTTAGCTTTATAAAAAATAATGATCTCTCTTTGCCTATTTATAGTAATAAGGTAACAGCCGGGTTTCCTTCACCTGCAGATGATCATATCGAAGGAAAGCTTGATCTAAATACTCATCTGATTAAACACCCTTCAGCTACTTTTTTTGTTAAGGCAACAGGAGATTCAATGATAGGAGCAGGTATTCATGAAGGTGATATTTTGGTTGTTGATAGAAGTTTAGAGCCTCGTAATGGTAAAATTATTATTGCAGCAGTTGATGGTAGCTTAACAGTCAAAAGACTGGTGAAAAAAGGAAAAAATGCGATGCTTTCTCCTGAAAATAGCAAATATAAGCCAATTAAATTAACAGAAAATAACGATATAATTATTTGGGGTGTCGTAACTAATGTAATTCATAAAGTTTAGTTGTGAGTAAGGTTTTCGCCCTTATTGACTGCAATAATTTTTATGTATCGTGTGAACGTGTTTTCAATCCTTCATTGATAGATAAACCAGTTGTAGTTTTATCAAATAATGATGGATGCATAATCTCTCGTTCCAATGAAGCAAAATTACTTAATATTCCAATGGGTGCACCCTTGCATCTATATAGAAATATAATCGATGCAAACAGAGTGAAGGTTTATTCGTCGAACTATCCACTATACGGTGATATGTCGAATAGGGTAATGACCTCTTTGATGGAATTAAATTCTGAATTAGAGATTTATTCAATTGATGAGGCTTTTTTAAAAATCAATAAACAAGATAATAGCAATATTGAGGGTGATATTTCAAAAATAAGAAGGAATATATTGATGTGGACGGGAATACCAGTCTCGATCGGCTTAGGTCCTACTAAAACATTAGCTAAAATTGCTAACAGCATGGCTAAAAAAAGTGAAAATGGTATTTTCAATTTAGATACAGAAGATAAGCAAAATAAAATTTTAAGAAATATTAATGTGGAAGATATATGGGGGATTTCTAGACGATGGGGATCTAAGCTGAGAATGATAGGTATCGGTAATGCATTAGATTTGAGAGATGCATCAGCTAATAAAATAAGACAATACCTTGGAGTTGTTGTACAACGTATTGTCTATGAGCTACGTGGTATATCATGTTTGGATCTTGATAAAGTTTTACCGAAAAAAAATATCATGTGTTCACGATCATTTGGTAATCCTGTAAACAGTAAAGCCATTATAAAAGATTTTATTACAGAGTATGCAATAAGAGCTACTGAGAAAGTGAGACAACAAAACAGTAGGGCGCAAGGAATTTATATTTTTTTACAAACAAATAGATTTAGAAAGGAGAAGCAGTATAGCAGCGGCATTATGTTTGGTTTAAATTCTCCGTCTTGTGATACATCTATAATAATTAAATTAGCATTAAGAGCGATAGATCAAATCTATCAATCTGGTTATTCTTATCATAAGGCAGGGATTATGATGCTTGATTTAATCCCTTCTGAAATTCACCAACAGGACTTATTCCAAAATACTAATTATTTATTATCTGATCAACGTATGGGGGTAATAGATTTTTTAAATAATAAATATGGTTCGGGAACTATTACGCATGGTAAAATCAGACAAAAGGATAAGAGTAGGTGGAAAAGTAAGAGCTTTTATTTGTCACCACGCTATACAACACAGTGGGACGAATTACCGCAGGTTAGTTAAAAAGAATTTATTGATAGAAAAGTAATTGTGTAATATTTAAATTATTCTTTAAAACAGGTATTTGATAGTCAGCTTGTGCACCTTAGATTTCTTAAAGCACTAAAGAGAGAAAAAATGGCAACATTAAATTTAACAGCAGATAACGATGTAATAGTTCCTAGTAATGATGATACCACTTACAGAGGTTTAGGTGGTAACGATACTTATATATTAGTATCACAAAAAAATTCCGCCTCAGTATCAATCATTGATACAGAGGGTAATAACACAATTCAATTACCTGAATGGTCAAAAATAAAATCAATAGTAGTTGCTAAAAGCGCTCTCAAAATAACCTGCGATGATATGACAGTATTTACAATAAATGGGGCCGATAAATTTTCATATGACATCGGAGGTAATTTTACTAATAATAGTCTCGGTGAAATAAAAACATTCAATGAATTTGTTGATATTTTTGAATTATCACCGCCATCATCAGGCACAGTTAGCTCGGATACAAATAAAATTGTCTACGATGATCAGTTTCGCGTCCTTTACGAAGTTGAAGTTAAAAAAGAAGATAATGGAAACAAATATTACATAAATAATGAGCTTAGCCCGGATCTTGCCTTTTCTTCTGGTGAGAAGTATGTGTTTGATTTAAATGATGAGACTGCCTCAAACCATCCATTATCTATTTCTGAGACAAAAAATGGAACTCATAATGATGGTATATCAGTCAGCAATGGGATAAAATATTATATAAAGGGCGACAATGTAACTGAGCAAGAATATTCATCATCATTTTCAGATGATACAACGCTTGAGAATGCATTTGTTATTTTCGAACCTTCATCCTCAGATACTATTCTTTATTATTACTGTTTATTTCATGGCGGCATGGCTAATGACGCGAAAATACTAATTGATGGCTTTGTCGAGCAAGTTCCCGAGGTAGTAGCAACAACAATAACTGTACAAAATTCTGGAGCATCCGATTATATTTTTACCGCAGAGGGTCTGCAAGGCAATGATCCAACATTAACCTTAGTAAGAGGTAAAACATATGAATTTGATGTTAGTGCAGGAGGTCATCCTTTTTGGATAAAAACTATACAGGGATCAGGTTCGTTTAACCAATATAATGAAGGAATAACAAATAACGGTGCTTCGATTGGAAAATTAACGTTTACTGTTCCTAATGATGCACCATCAACACTTTATTATAACTGTCAATATCATGGGAGTATGACAGGAAAAATTAATATTGTTGATAATAACGATAATGGGAATATTATACAATCAAGTGGAAGTAGTTCAAATAATACCGGCTCTACTCCTAGTTATGGTGGTTATATCTTAGATTTAGATCTACCTTATAGTTTTGATCAAGAAATTATCCCACCAAGTGGTTATGATATTTAATTGGTGAAAATGGCTGAATACCTTACAGTAGCACTATTATCTATAATGATTTTTTATTCATTTGGAATTGCTTTTAATGTTCATAAAACATTAGATAAAGAAAATGCAGGTAAGCTCTTAAGAAAGCTTTTTCCTCTTTATTTTCTTTGGGGAATTATAATTTCAATACTTATTGAGATTATATTTTTATACCTAGGAACCTCCCTCAAGGCATTACTTATGGCGGTTGTAGCAATTGGCTTTCTTTATTCAAGACAAGTTTTAGTACCTCTATTGAATAAAAATAGGGATTTAGCTAATGAAGGCGATGAGGAAGCCAAAAAAGCATTTGGTTCCCTTCATTTAAGAAGTGTTTCAATTAATATAATACAAATGGTTTTATTGATTGTTATATTAACCCTTTAAACAGATCTTTTTGCCTTATCAGCGTCATTTGATGATTTAATCATGCTTCTAATTCCATCCCAATCTTCATCCGTAAGTTTATCCAGACTTTGATAGAAATTTCCTGCTGACCCAAGATGACCAGCTCCATCAATAGCAATAGTTTGACCTGTTAAGTAGTCACAACCATCAGCCATTAAGAAGGTGGCAAGATTACGAAGTTCTTGCATTTCACCATTTCTTCTCATTGGTATCTTTGCATCATTTTCATTTGAGTCAGTATCTTGTCCTGGACTAAGTCTTTCCCAAGCACCTTTGGTTGGGAAAGGACCAGGAGCAATAGCATTTAATCTAATTCCATAATGACCCCACTCGGCAGCAAGAGATTTTGTCATTATATTGACCCCTGCTTTTGACATAGCGGATGGAACTGTGAATGGTCCTCCATTCCATATCCAAGTAGTTAAAATAGATATTACTGATCCTTTTACGCCTTCATCTATCCATCTTGTTCCACAAGCATGAGTTAAATAAAATGACCCCCTAAAGACAATATTAGATATAGCCTCAAATCCTCTTGGTGTAATATCTTTTGTCGGGGAAATAAAATTACCAGCAGCATTATTTACTAAAC
>CEPL01030506.1_pt1 | contig 72181 bp, 74 predicted proteins | sample 530541 | NCBI WGS metagenome assembly CEPL01 (sample SAMEA2620339, study PRJEB7988) | marine metagenome | biome: marine biome (ENVO:00000447); feature: surface water layer (ENVO:00002042); material: "saline water (ENVO:00002010), including plankton (ENVO:xxxxxxxx)" | depth 5 m
GTCTATCATTGATTATAAAAATGATTTAATTGGTCAATCTTTTGAAATAAAAAATCCAAACGCAACTTCTGAGTGCGGATGTGGTACATCTTTTTCATTGTAAATATCGTGAAAATTGCAAGCTGGAATGTAAACTCTGTAAGGTCAAGAATTGGCAATATACTTGACTGGATTAAATTAGAAAAGCCAGATATTTTATGTTTACAGGAAACGAAAGTAGTGGACAATGACTTTCCTTTAAGTCCATTTGAGGAAATTGGCTACAATGTAAAGATTCATGGCCAAAAAAGCTATAATGGTGTCGCTACATTATCAAAATTTTTAGTAGAGGAGACTTTTCAGGGAATCCCTAATTATGATGATGATCAGGCAAGATACATAGAGACAGTTCACTCTTCAGATTTAGGAATGATTAGAATTTCAAATATATATCTTCCTAACGGAAATCCTGCCCCAGGACCAAAATATGATTACAAATTAAATTGGATGAAAAAACTAAAAAATCATTTATCTGAAACACTTTTAAATGAAGAGATTTTTATTGTTCTTGGTGATTTTAATGTGATACCAGATGATATTGATACATATAGCCCTGAAGATTGGAAAAATGACGCACTTTTTAAAATGGAAACCAGAAAAGCATATAGAGAAATATTATCATTAGGTTTTACTGACTCTTTTCGACAATTCAATCAAGATGCTGAGAATTATACCTTCTGGGACTATCAAAGAGGTTCCTGGCAAAGAAATAAAGGTATAAGAATTGATCATATTTTAACATCACCTCAAGCAAGTGATAAGATGAATAATGTCTATATAGATAAAACAGTAAGAGATAAGGAAAAACCTTCTGATCATGTTCCAATAATTATAGAACTTTTATAATTTATATATCAGCATATATATGAGTTTCTTTTTCAGCCCCAGGGTGCGTTATGGCTCCATTTTGAGCAGAACCAACAGTTTGAGAATATTTCCATAATGTTCCGCTATTATAATCTGTACCTCTTGGCTTCCAAAGTTTTCTTCTTTCTTCTAATTCTTCATCAGATAAATCTACATTAAGAATACCTTTTTCACCATCAATTGTTATTTTATCCCCATCCTTTATTAAAGCAATTGGACCACCTGTTGCCGCCTCAGGTCCAACATGCCCAACACATAATCCTCTTGTTCCTCCACTAAATCTTCCGTCAGTAATTAGCGCAACTTTTCCGCCAACATCCTGACCTGAGAGAGCTGCAGTAGTTGAAAGCATTTCTCTCATTCCTGGGCCACCTTTAGGACCCTCATAACGAATAACTATTACCTCTCCATTTTCATAGCCTTTTTTAGACACACACTCAAAGGCATCTTCTTCGCAATCAAAACACCTTGCATATCCTTCAAAAAAAGTATTTTCTAAGCCAGCAACTTTTACAATTGCCCCGTCTGGAGCAAGATTACCTTTTAATCCAACAACACCACCTGTTGGGCTTAGAGGTTTGTTGTAAGGTCTAATAACTTTTTGATTTTCATTAAACTCAACATCTTTAAGATTTTCTTCTATAGTCTTTCCAGTAACGGTCATACAGTCACCATGAATAAAACCTCCTTCAAAAAGAGTTTTAATGATAATAGGAACACCACCTGCTTCATAAACATCTTTGGCTACATATTGTCCGCCTGGTTTTAAATCTGCTATGTAAGGTGTTCTTTTAAAAATTTCTACAACATCATCTAAAGAAAATTTAATTCCGCACTCATGAGCAATTGCAGGCAAATGTAAACCTGCATTTGTTGACCCTCCAGTTGCAGCAACAATAGTAGCAGCATTTTCAAGAGATTTCCTTGTAACGATATCTCTTGGTCTGATATTTTTTTCAATTAAATCCATAATTTGTTTACCAGACTCATAAGCATATTTATCGCGATCTTCATAAGGTGCTGGAGCTCCTGAAGAATAAGGAAGAGCTAAACCCATTACCTCAGAAACACATGCCATTGTATTAGCGGTAAATTGACCACCACATGCGCCAGCGCTAGGGCATGCAACCTGTTCAAGATCCTTTAGATCATCTTCAGTAGATGCGCCAGCAGCATACTTGCCAACAGCCTCAAACACATCAACAACTGTAACATCATTCCCTTTGTATCTTCCGGGTAAAATTGATCCACCATACATAAAGACACTGGGAACATTTAATCTACACATTGCCATCATGAGGCCAGGTAATGATTTATCACAACCAGCTAAACCAACAAGAGCATCATAAGAGTGTCCTCTTACAGTAAGCTCAGTTGAGTCGGCTATAACTTCTCTAGAAACAAGGGATGATTTCATCCCTTGATGTCCCATAGCTATTCCATCGGTAACAGTAATAGTACAAAACTCTCTAGGTGTTCCGTCTGCATCTTGCACCCCTTTTTTAACTGATTGGGCTTGCCGCATCAAAGCAATATTACATGGAGCAGCCTCATTCCAAGTAGATACAACGCCTACAAAAGGTTTTTTAATATCCTCTTCAGTCATTCCCATTGCGTAGTAATAAGATCTATGAGGTGCCCTTTCAGGTCCAATACTTACGTGCCTACTTGGTAATTTATTCTTATCAAACTTTTTTTCTGACATAATTAACCCTTATAATCTTAAATCGGTCTAACAACCATCCACATATTATCACTTGTTGGTAGGTAGTCTAAAAAATTAAACTTTAGAACCTCATAATTTGTATCCTTTACCATTTTAAGTAAGGTTTTAGGAGTAAATTGATTAACATGATCAGGAAAGTGAAATCCACACCATTTCTCTTTCCTAATTTTTCTATTAACACTATCGTAATTTGGAACTTTTATAATCACGCAAGCATCATTTTTTAAAGTAAATTTTAAATTTTTTAATACCTCAAAAGGTTCATGTTCATGCTCAAGATAAGATCTTAGAATTGCTCCAGAAAATTTATTTTCACCAAACTCTTCCAGAACCTTAGTAGCAGGAGAACAAATAGCTCTTCCCCCTCTTTTTTTAAATGACAGGTCAGCCTTATTTGCAGATTCCTCAGAAATATCTATTCCAAATGGAGTAAAATTATTTGAAATATTTTCAAATTTAGCGCCTGATCCACATCCAATATCCAAAACATCACCCTGTTTGCAATAATTATTTAGAAGATATTTTAATTTATCTCTTTTAATTAATGTTTTTATTTTTCTTCTTATTTTCTTTCTTAAACTTATTTTTTCTTCTTCCTCAAAATTCCTTTCCCATGAAAATTCATTCCTCATTCTTTCATAAATAGGAACTTCCGGCATATATACAAAAGAACATTCACATTGAACAAGCCTCCAAGGTTTAGAATTATAGTATAACTCATTGTTATAATTTGTTTCTTTGCATAACGGGCAAGATCTTTTCTTGATTTTAATTTTATTTTCCATGAGAAATAAGTTTATTAATAAATATTTTAGACTCCCCTATTTTTTCTTGATCTGATAGTAGTTCTTTTAATCTATCATTGCTCTCTTTTACAATATTTTTTGGCGCTTTTTTTGTAAAGTTGTCATTACTTAATTTTTTCTTAAGTAATTGAATATCACCGATAATTTTAATCTCCTCTTTTTCAATTCTTTTTATTTCTGATGATAGATCTATGCTTTCATCAATAACTAAAGCAAAATCAATATTTGATACTGAAAAAGATGCAGAACGGTTAGAAAATTCAACAACTCTCTGAATTTTCTCTATTTTTATAAGTTTGTTTAAGAGTATGTCAATGTTTCTAATTTTATCTATCTTACTTGAGTCCTTTTCATAAATCTGAATTAAAAGTTCTTTTTTGGAAGGAATATTTAATTCTGACCTAATTGACCTAACGCTTGTAATTATTTCAATAATTGTTTTGGTGTTTTCAACTAAATCGGCTTTATTTAAAGCTGGTAAAGAAATATTCCAGCTACTTGAAATCAGAGATATATCATCATTACTTACCTTTCTCCATAATTCTTCAGTAATAAAAGGCATAAATGGATGTAATTTAATTAAAATAAAATTTAAAGAAATTGATGTAACATATTTTATTTCATCTAACTCTTCATGGTTAGGCTCATTGAAATAGGGCTTAATAAGTTCTAAATACCAATCACAAAAAATATGCCATACAAACTTATATATTTCGTTTGCTGCTTCATTAAATTTATATTCATCCAAATATAAATCAATCTTTTTTTCAGTATCAATCATTTCTGAAACAAGCCAATTTGTTACTGGATTTGAAAGTTTAGATATTTTTTCATTTTTGACCTTTAAACACTTGTTTAATTCACAAAATCTTGCGGCATTCCATAACTTCGTTCCAAAATTTCTATATCCCTCAACCCTCGATTCAGATAATTTTATATCTCTCCCATATGAAGCCATTGATGCCAATGTAAACCTGAGTGAGTCTGCGCCAAAATTATCAATTAATTTTAAGGGATCAACAACATTGCCTTTGGACTTAGACATTTTTTGACCATTCTCATCTCTTACCAATGCATGTATATATATCTCTGAAAAAGGAATTTTCTTTTGAAAATAGAGACCCATCATCATCATTCTTGCAACCCAGAAAAAAATTATATCAAAACCAGTTACTAAAAGATTTGTAGGATAAAATTTGGAAAGATCGTTTTCTTTATTTGGCCAGCCTAATGTAGTAAAAGGCCACAATGCTGAAGAAAACCATGTATCAAGAACATCTTCATCTTGAAAAATCGCTTCAGTATTGTATTTCCTTATAGCAATTTCACGAGCCTCATCCTCTGATGAAGCAACAATTATTTCTCCTTCATTTGTATACCATGCAGGGATTCTATGACCCCACCATAGCTGCCTTGAAATACACCATGGTTGAATATTATTCATCCATTCATAATATGTTTTTGACCAATTACTCGGGATAAACCTTGTTTTGCCCTCTTTAACATGCTTGATAGCAGAAACTGATAATTTCTTTGCATCAACATACCATTGATCAGTTAAATAGGGCTCAATTACCTCGTATGATCTGTCTCCATATGGAACGACATGAGTATGATCTTCAACTTTTACTAAAAAATTTTCATTTTTGAGTTTGTCTAAAAGTCTTTTTCTAGCCTCAAATCTATCTATGCCTTTCCATCCATTAGGAGTATTTTCATTTAAATTTCCATCTGAATCAAATATAGAAATCATCTCTAGATCATTTCTTTTACCAACCTCAAAATCATTAAAGTCATGTGCAGGAGTTATCTTAACAGCTCCACTACCTTGTTCTGGATCAGCGTATTCATCTTCAATAATAGGAATTTCTCTATTAACAATTGGAATTAAAACCTTTTGACCTATCATGTTTTTGTATCTCTTATCATCAGGGTGAACAGCAATGGCTGTATCACCAAACATAGTTTCAGGTCTTGTGGTAGCAATTGTTATAAATTTATCACTATTATTTTGAAGGGGATATTTGATATACCATAAACTCCCTTTTGTCTCTCTCTGATCAACCTCTAAGTCGGAAATAGCTGTTTTTAACTTTGGATCCCAATTTACAAGTCTTTTATCCTTATAAATTAATCCAGCGTTATAAAGCTCAACAAAAACTTTAATAACTGCGTCAGATAAACCATCATCCATAGTAAATCTTTCTCTACTCCAATCACATGAAGCACCAAGTCTTCTTAATTGCTCCGTAATTGTACCGCCTGACTTTTTCTTCCATCTCCAAATCTCATTAACAAAACTTTCTCTACCTAATTCACGTCTTGATATATTTTTCTCCGATAATAGATTTCTCTCAACAACCATTTGAGTTGCAATTCCAGCATGATCTGTTCCCGGTTGCCATAAAACATTTTTTCCCTTCATTCTCTGATATCTGACGATAATGTCTTGAAGAGTTGTGTTCAGTGCATGACCCATATGTAAGCTACCGGTTACATTAGGCGGCGGCATAACTATAGAAAAATTCTTACTATCTGTGTCAGTTGGCTTAAAAAGTCCTTTAGACTCCCACATGTCATAAATTCGCCTCTCAGCTTCTGAGGGATCATATTTTTTTTCAATCATCTTAATTACGTTTTTTAAAAAGTTTTGCTACTTCTTCTTTAACAGATTCTTCCACGATCGTTTTCAAATTTTTAGCAAACCATTCATTGAGGGTTTCCTTAATTGTCTCTCGAATAATATCATCAATAGACAAATCAGAAATAAAATTAGAATTATCAAATTTTAGGTTATTTTTTTGTTCATCATTTTGAGATAAATCATTTGAAGACCTATCATTATTTAAGTCAACAACATCATCTAAAAGAATTGCTTCTTCATCAACAACATCGGTAAGCTCAATAAAGTTATCATCATTAGCCGATTTTTTTAAATCTTGCTCGCTAGAGATTACTTCTTTAATTGATGAAAGAATATCATTTACAGACATTTCTTCATTATTTTCATTCGAAACCATGATAAAAAATACCTTACAACATAAAGATTATAGATCAATCAAGATTTTTAATATCTTTAAATCTTTTCCATCCTAATTTAATATTTTTAACCTTATTATAATTTTCATTAGGATCATATTTTGAGATAGGAAGAGATAATTCCTCAGGGCTCAAAGAACCAATGCTTAAAAGTAAGTAAAACATAGATAGTTTTGAATTATTTTCCGAGCTTATCATGGAAACCTGAGAGTCTAAAAATTCCTGCTCTGCATCTAATACATCCAAATTAGTTCTAGTACCAAGCTCAAACTCTTCCTTTACCCCTTCAAGGGCAATTTGATTTGCTTCAAATTGTTTTTTTGAAGAATTTACTTTAATTAGTGATGAATTATATTGAGCGAAAGCAGATTTCACCTCTTGATTGACATATCTTTTCGCTTCAATTAACTGAAATTTGTCTCTTATATTTATTTCCTGTGCTTTTCTAATATTTGACCAATTCAAACCACCAGAAAAAATTGGCATACTTACAACACCCATTAATTGATAGGCATCTCCATCCGCACTAAATAACATCTCTTCTGAATTTGAGAACTCACCTCTGAGGCTGAAAGAAGGCAATAGTCTTGCCTTTGCTGATTTGACAGCAAATCTTGAGGATAATTCTGATTTTTCCGCAAACTTAAGATAAGGACTTTTTACATAAGCAATGGAAATTGCATCTTCAATAGTCATTGGCAGAGAGAAATTTATAGTATCATTTGATAAATTTACAGGGATAACGCCAATTATTGATCTATAAATTGCTTTACTTTTCTCGAGATTAGACCTTGCCTCAGCTAAATTTGCTTGAGATAAGGATAGCCTTGCTTCAGATTGAGCAACATCTGTTAAAGTAAGCTCCCCAACTTCAAATTGTATTTTTGCTACTTCAAGCCTTTCATTTAAAACATCAAGATTTACTTCTCTTAGCTCAACAATTTTTTCATTTGTTAAAACATTAAAAAAAGCTTCTGCAGCGGAAAATAGTATCTCTTGCTCTAAAATTTCTAAGTCAGCTCGGCTTGCCGCAACAAGATTTAAAGACTGAGATCTATTATTAACTAAACGACCACCAGAAAAAATTATTTGTTCGGCTTCAATTTTTGCTACATTTGGTCTCAATCTTATCTCATCTACTTCCTTATAATTTGTAACTAACTCTCCATATGAACCAATAAATCTAATTTTAGGAAAAAATTCTGAAGAGGATAAAGATACTAACTCATCATTAGACCTCAATTCAGCCCTTTTCGCCTGGATTGACGGATTTTTTTTGTATGCAAGAGATAGTGCTTCCTCCAGACTATTTGCTTGAAGTGTTGTATTCAAAAATAAACAAAATATATAAATAAATATTTTCATTGATATCCTAACTTTATAAAAATGACGTATGCGTCATTTTTTACAATTAATCTATGTTTACTGATATTTCAAGATGAATATGACTTAATTAAAATAAAGAATATCTAGACAAATATGATAAAAATCTAATAAGAAAGAAACTACTATTAAGGCCACTTGGCGGAGTGGTTACGCAGCGGCCTGCAAAGCCGTGGACGCCAGTTCGAATCTGGCAGTGGCCTCCATTTAAAATTATTCATTTATTTTTTAATATATGTAACAAATTCTTCAATTTATTTGGTATTATGATCCTATATGTATATATAGAATGTAAAAGATAAATATTTATTTAATCTTATTAGAATAATTAATTAATAACATAGTATTTACCTTAATTTTTGAGAAAAAAAGAAAAAATATGACCGATAATTCTAAAATCTCTGTTGATAATGATATCGATAATGACGAATCATATGCAAATTCTAATCAAAAAACTGTTGGCGCTGGAGATGGTAATGCCCCGTTTATTGAGTCATTATATGAATCATTTATAAAGGATCCAAAATCTGTTTCAGAAGACTGGAAAATTTATTTTGAAACCCTTCCAGTTCAATCAGAGGGTAAAACTGAAGTCTCACATAAAGATGTTATTGAACGTTTTAAAAATCAGAGAAGAAAAAGAAACTATTCTGGTAAATTAACAAATGAAAAATCTTTTGATGAAAAGCAAATTAGAGTCATTCAATTAATACAATCATATAGAAATAGAGGTCATCAGAGAGCAAATCTAGACCCTCTTGGTATTAGAAAGACTAGTTTCTGTGAAGATTTAGATTATGAGTTTCATGGATTAAATGAAAGTGATTTAGAAAAAGAGTTTGATACTGATACTCTTAACATTAAAAAGGATAAGGCAACCTTAGATGAGATAATTAATTCCCTTAACAAAATCTATTGTGGAACACTCGGGATAGAGTATAACTATATCACAAACATTAAAGAAAGGTCATGGTTTCAAGATAGGCTTGAGCCTAACCTTGGAAAAGTCTATTTTAAAAAAGAAGAAAAAGTTAACCTACTTAAACGTTTAAATGCAACTGAGGGATTAGCAAAGTTTTTATCTACCCGATATCCTGGAATGAAAAGATTTGGCACCGAAGGCGGTGAATCCTTAATACCGCTTGTTGATAGTTTAATTCAAAATTGCAGTATTTTTGGGGCTGAACAAATTTGTCTTGGAATGTCTCATAGAGGAAGATTAAATCTTCTAGTTAATGTCTTAGGAAAATCTCCAAAAGAACTTTTTTCAGAGTTTGAGGAGGATTATGAATTAGAAGGAGCAAGCACAGGTGATGTAAAATATCATTTAGGGTTTTCATCAAATATTATTACACCAAACGGGGAAGTTCATGTCTCTCTAAATAATAACCCCTCTCATTTGGAAATTGTAAACCCTGTCATTGAAGGTTCAGTGAGGGCCCGTCAAGAACGGCTAAAAGATAAAAATAAAGATTTAGTAATACCAATTTTAATACATGGTGATGCAGCTTTTTCTGGTCAAGGTGTTGTTATGGAAACATTACAAATGTCTCAGACAAGAGGTTATGGAGTTGGCGGATCAATTCATGTAATAGTAAACAATCAAATTGGATTTACAACTTCTGACCCAAGAGACTCGAGGTCAACACTTTATTCTACTGATGTAGCAAAAATGATTGAGTGTCCAATACTGCATGTTAATGGTGATGACCCTGAAATGGTTGTATTTGCTGCAAAACTCGCATGTGAGTATAGGTATACTTTCAAAAAAGATATTATTATTGATATGTTTTGCTTTAGAAGACGAGGTCATAATGAAGCCGACGAACCATCTGCAACTCAACCATTAATGTATAAAAAGATAAAAAATCACAAATCAGTTAGAGATCAATATCAAGAAAGATTAATAAACGAAGGTGTTGTTTCTAAAGAAGAAACATTAAATTTTCAAAAAAACTATAGAACATCTCTGGAAAAAGGTGATCGAGTTACAGATAATTTAGCTTTAACAAATGAAGAAAAGTGGTTTGATTGGAGACCCTATTTAAATAGAGTCTGGAATGAAAAAACTGATACAACATTCGACCAAAAAAAGTTTACCGAGCTAGGTAATATTATAAGCTCGGCCCCAAATAATTTTGATTTACAAAAACAAGTATCAAAGTTACTTAATGATAGAAAAAAAATGAATTTAGGCGAAATACCTGTAAACTGGGGATTTGCTGAGAACATGGCTTATGCGACATTACTAAGCGAAGGTTATCCTATTAGATTTTCCGGTCAAGATGTCAGAAGAGGGACTTTTTCTCATCGGCACTCTGTTATTCATAATCAAAAGGATGGTAATGAATATATGCCTTTAGTTGAAATAGCTGAAAAAAATAATACAATACTGGATATTTATGACTCCCTTCTTTCTGAAGAGGCAGTTTTAGGTTTTGAGTATGGTTATTCTACAGCTTGGCCAAGTGGTCTTGTAATTTGGGAAGCACAATTCGGTGATTTTGCAAATGGTGCGCAAGTTGTTATTGACCAATTTATAGTTTCAGCAGAGCATAAGTGGGAGAGATTATCTGGCCTAGTAATGCTATTACCTCACGGTTATGAAGGTCAGGGCCCTGAACACAGTAGTGCAAGATTAGAGAGATACCTTCAGTTATGTGCACATGACAATATTCAAGTTTGTATCCCCACTACTCCGGCTCAAATTTATCATCTACTAAGACTTCAAACGATTAGGAAAATGAGAAGACCTCTTATAATAATTTCACCAAAAAGCTTGCTAAGAAATCCTCTTGCAACATCTAGTCTAGATGAATTAACAAGTGGAACTTTTATGCCTGTAATAGATGACCAATTAAAAAATAAAGATAAAATAAAAAAATTAATTCTTTGTTCAGGAAAGGTTTTTTACGATCTCGTTGAAAAAAGAGAAGCTTTAAATGCTGAAAATTTAGCAATAATAAGAATGGAACAATTATATTCATTTCCATATGATGAATTAGAGATAATCTTAAAGAGTTATAGTAATTGTGATAAATTTATTTGGTGCCAAGAAGAACCTGCAAATCAAGGTGCTTGGTTTAGCCATAGGCATAGAATTCAAAGAGTGCTTGATCGTTTCTCAGAAAAACAAATTGAATTAATTAGCCGACCATCTGCCTCAGCTCCTGCTGTAGGATTAAATAAATTACATAAAAAACAACAAGAATCTCTTATAGATAGAGTTTTTGAAGATTAAGGAATTAAAATGACAACAGAAATAAAATCACCTACTTATCCAGAGTCTGTATCTGATGGAACAATATCAAACTGGGTTAAAAAGGAAGGAGAAAGCGTCAAGCAAGATGAATTAATAGCTGAAATAGAAACTGATAAAATAGTTCTTGAAGTTCTCTCTCCAATTGATGGAAAAATATCAAAAATTTTAAAAAATGAAGGAGAAATAGTTCTTAGCGGAGAATTAATCGCAGAAGTTAATAAAGGTGAAACTAAAGAAAATGTTAGAGAAGATATTATTGAAGAACCTGAAGAAATAAAGACTAAAGTCATTTCAGACAATCCTAAGTCAATTGGTCAAGGACCAGCAATAAGAAGAATGCTTAGTGAATATAATATTGATCCAGCAGATATTGTAGGCACTGGAAGGGACGGAAGGATTACAAAAAACGATGTAAAAGATTATTTAAATCAGTCTAAAAATAAAACGTCGAATGAAATAAATGATACACCTAGCAAGGACAGCCTGAGAGAAGTTGAAAGAGTACCTATGTCAAGAATGAGGTCTACAATTGCGAAGAGATTATTATCTGTAAGTCAAGAAACTGCAATGTTAACCACTTTTAATGAAGTTGACATGCAACCAATTAAAAACCTACGAAATGAATATGGTGAAGATTTTAGATCCAATCATGGTATAAAGTTAGGATTTATGGGTTTTTTTGTAGCAGCCTCAATAGTTGCCCTAAAAAAGTACCCAATAGCAAACGCATCAATTGATGGTAATGATGTTGTTTATCATGGTTATCAAGATATTAGTGTTGCTGTTTCAACTGAAAGAGGTCTGGTAGTTCCTGTTATAAGGGATGCAGACATAATGAGTCTTCCAGAAATAGAAAAAACAATTTTAGAATTTTCTTCAAAGGCACAGAATGGAAAACTGTCAATTGAAGAAATGAAAGGTGGAACTTTTACAATATCTAATGGAGGTGTTTTTGGATCTTTATTATCTACTCCGATTTTAAATGCTCCACAAACTGCAATTTTAGGTATGCATAAGATTCAAGACAGACCTGTTGTAATTGATGATAAAATTGAAATAAGACCAATGATGTATTTAGCTTTAAGCTATGATCATAGACTGTTAGACGGTAAGGATGCCGTATCCTTTTTAATAAGTATTAAAGAGCAATTGGAAAAACCTGAAGGTCTTCTTTTAAATCTTTAGAAAACACAATAATAAATGAATAAGAAAGAGACAGAAATATTTTTAGAGAATTTTTTTTTATATAAATGGACAAATTTAAAAGACGATCTTCAAAATTTGAAGTCAGTAAAAGATTTGTTAAAAAAAAACAATACAAAAATTGATCCAATTATTAAAAATATATCAACAAAATTTATCGAGCAAAAAAATAATCAAATTATAGAAAATAATGATTTTTGTAATTCTAAAGAAACTTTAGATTTAGTCTCTTCTATAATTTTTCTTAGAGATTTAATTATTAATAAAAATAAAAAAAAAATTTTGCCTATAGATTTTAAAAATTTTGAAAATATAAAAGTTGAATATGCTCACTTAAGAGTAGAGCTTTTAAAAAATATTAAGGAAAAATTTTCTTTTAAAAAATATCAAGAAAAAAACTCTACTTTGAGTCATGATGAATATATCCAAAAAATAGCTGATAAATTAGAAGATAAGTATCACAGCATAAAAAATGAGTTAGGATATGAATTTTTAATTTACAAAGAAATTAAATTAATTAAGATTTTAAATAAACCAAATAATTACATTATTATAAATTCAAAACAAAAAATTCAAAGGCCGCTAGATAATAAAGATATTAATTAGAAAAAAATTATTCTTTTTCAAAATCTATATGTAGTTCCTTAAGGGCTCTCAGCAAATAATGAGGATGATAGATAAAATCGTTCTTATCTTTAGAAAAACTTATTGTTTTAAATCTATCCAATGCAGCTTTAAAGCCCCACCACAGCTCTCTCCTTGCCAATGGAGCACCTAAGCAGTGATGAGTTCCAGAGCCAAACGCCATATGTGAACCAGCTTTTTTTCTATCTAAATTAATTTTTTCTGGTTCATCAAAAGCTCTTTCATCTCTATTAGCAGCAGCATACCTAACATTAATAACGGAGCCTTTAGGTATATCTACACCATGAAAAGTAATATCTTTTGCAGCAGTTCGCATAAGACTTTGAACAGGTGACTCTAAACGAAGAACTTCTTCAACAAATACTTTAAGATATTTTTCTTGATCAGATTTTAATCTTTCCCAAATATCAGGATTCTCAATTAAAAGTTTTATTCCTGCTGAAAGAGCATTTGTAGTCGTTTCACTTCCACCAACAAAAGTATCAGCCATCATCTCTGCATGAAGCTCATTATCATTTAGGGGTCTACCCCACTCCTCAATTTCTGTATTTACCAACTCGCTTAACAAGCTATCATCAGGATTTTTTCTTAACCTCTCAAAGATTGGTTGGAAATAATGCTGTCCTTCAATTTCTCTCTCTATAGCCTCTAACTCTTGTTCTTTTGTTAACATCATTCCTATTCTGTGAAAAAAAGCATCAGTTGAAATTTTGATTTTCCAGAGATCCTCCTCATTTTCAATGCCCATTTGAACTCCAATTATCTTAAGAGGAAGAGGAACAGAAAACTCTTTTACCCAATCGCAACTACCTTTATCAATAAATGCATCAATTAAATCATATGAAGTTTTTTCAACAATTGTCTCAAGTTCTTTTATTTTACTTGGTCTAAAGGCTTTATCAAATATAGATCTCATTTCTTTATGATTTGGATTATCTCTGCCAGCTAATGTAGGAGCCGGAACCCAACCCTTTTCCTCAAATAATTTTACCCCTTGTTTTACATGATCAGAATTAATATTTGACTCAGCTTTTTGAGCTGCTGCACCAAAAGAGCTGCTAAAATTTTCGGTGTCTAAAAGTAACTCTCTTACATATTCATATCTGGTAACAATAAAAAAACCTGTTTTTGGATCTTGATATACAGGCGCATCATCTCTCAAAGTTTTATAGGCGCTATAAGGGCATTGTTGAACCTGATCAGATGTTAAATCAACATCATTATGATTAATGTTTACTTTGTTCATATTTATATCTTTCGTTTTAATTTTAACTATTATTTAGTTCTTTTACGCTTGCTTCTAGTTCACTTACTCTTTTTTCAAGCTTTGTTAATTCCTCTTTTTTAACAAAACCAGAATCTTTCATAAATTTCTCTAAAGCAGGCTTCATCATTTTCTCCATACCTTTAAGATCTTTTGCCATATTAAAAATATTCATAATTAACTCCTTTTAATAAAAGTAATATACATCGAAATATTACAAATTTTTATCTAAGCGACAATTTCTTTCTATAAGAATAGGTTTTAAAGCTCTATAAGCTGCAGGGTTTAAATTTAGAGGTATTGAAGGGTGAAGATGATGAATAATATGATATTCCATACCCATAGTTAAGATAGTACCAATTTTAGCTTTAAAACCTCTAGTATTCCTATACCTTCCCTGCTCCTCCATTGGATGATGAGGTGCCCAAGACAATGTCATTCTAACATAACCTAACGCAATTAATCTTGGTATCCACCATATGCAAGCCACTTCAAGACCAAAACCTAACCAAACAAAAATTATTAAAATTGTCCAATAAGAAATATTTGTTAATAAGGACTCGAAAATAGTTCTTTTATTCTCCTGACTGTCTTCTAAGTTCTCGACAAAATCTTTGTATAGATTATTTCCAGATGTATTAATAAAGAAATTTATCCATATAGCATTTATGAAATTTTTAGCTTTTGTTGAGTAATCAGGATCCATAATTGGATCATTTGTATGCGAGTGATGTTGCATATGTGTGGCTCTAAGAAGCCTATATGGAACTGCCAAAGGAATAAGAGAAGTATAACCAATTAATTCATTAAACCAGAATAATGAGGAATGTTTTCTAGCATAATTTTCATGCTGAGCCTCGTGAGAAGGTAAATAGCTTAATAATGTACAAATTAATGATATTAAAAATGTTATATATAAAGGAATTTGGCCTGTTAAAGCTAAAGGCCATAATGAAAACCAGATAAATAAATTGATTGCCCACCATGCAATCATAAACCAAGGTGTTTTACCTATAAATTGTCTTGCTATTAATCTTTCTTTTTCAGTTAAATCCATTTTCAAAATTAAAACCAACTACCTTTAATTGTAGCGTATAGACCCCATAAAAAGCCAATAAACAAACAAGGTATTAAAGTTGGAATTCCTATAATATTTTCAATTTTATTATAATTTAAAAATTGTGATAATACAGGAGCCAAAAATAAAACACCAAAAAAAATGCGGCCTTTAGAGACTAAATACAAAAAAATATTCCCAATCATATAAGAATATTAATTATTTTTAAAAAATGATCAATTTTAAAAAATAATTTTTCTTTAAAGTAAAATTTAGTTTATAAAACTCAAAAACCTATTGGGAGGAGAAAATGTCAAATTTATCAAATTTACCAAATCTTAAAAAAGTCGTCTTAAAAGAAAGACCCAGCGACAATCCAAAAGTTGATGGATTTGACATTATTGAGGAGATCTCAAGAGCTCCTAATGATGGTGAAGTATTAATTGAAATGCAGGCTCTAGAAATCGGTGCCTGGATAAGGACCACCTTAAATGAAGAGGCTTTCCATGGCTCTACACCTATAGGTGGAACCATTCCTGCATTAGGGATAGGGAAAGTATTAATTAGTAAATCTGATAAATTTAATGAAGGCGATATTGTTAATGGTCCAATATTCGCTCAAACGCATACAACTATGCCTGCAGAAATGTTTACCAAAGTTGAAAATCCTGAAATAGACCCTTTTACACAAATAGCAATATTTGGAGTAACTACAGGCCTCACTGCATATTTCGGTATTTATGAGGTGGGAAGAGTAAAAAAAGATGATGTTGTTCTCGTTTCAGGAGCTGCTGGTGGAGTTGGTGCTTTGGTATGTCAATTAGCTAAAATTAAAGGCGCTAAGGTAATTGGTGTTGCAGGTGGAAAAGAGAAATGTGATGTACTAATAAACGAAATTGGTATTGATGCAGCTATTGATTACAAAAATGATAATTTAGATGAAAAAATTAAACTATATGCCACTGATGGTATTGATGTATTTTTTGACAATGTAGGAGGAGAAATCTTAGACGCTGCTCTTGATAATATTAGAGATAGAGCTAGAGTTGTAATTTGTGGAGCTATTTCTCAATACTCTCATCATGATTCAGTTAATGGACCCAGCTTATATTTAAGACTTGCAGAAAAATATTCAAGAATGGAAGGCTTTACTGTTATGCATTTTGAAGAAAAATATGCTGAAGCTTCAAAAGAGTTATTAAATTTGTACGAGCAAGGAAAGCTAAAAATTCCTTATCATATTGAAGAAGGTATCGAAAATTTTCCATTAGCACTTCAAAAATTATTTGCCGGAGGAAATACTGGTAAATTGATGGTTAAAGCTTAATTTAATATTTATTAATAGTTAAAATTTAAATAAAACAAGCTAGTAAATTAATGATTCTTCTGTTAGATAATATCGAAACTGTTCCCCGGTAGCTCAGTTGGTAGAGCAAGCGGCTGTTAACCGCTTTGTCGCTGGTTCGAGTCCGGCCCGGGGAGCCATTTTTTTAAATTTTCTATTTAAAATTTTTCCGACTATTGATATTATTAATTACCATGAAGAAAATTAAATTATTAATTATTGTCTTTATACTTCCATTGTTTCTTATCAGTTGCTCTAATCAATACGATGGAGGAATTTATACTGGTAGTTCAATGTCTTCAAAAAAATCTAATGAACAAAATGATGAGGAAAATATAGTAATTGAAGAAAAATTAACATCTGAAACTATTTCAACTCAATCTTCTGATCAAAAAATTGAAAATGAAGACATTTATAAATAAAAGATACAAATAAAAGAAAGTATAAATTTTAAGGATTTTTTATGAAATTTGCCGTTGTTGGTTCCGGTATATCAGGTCTATCCATGGCCTTAATTTTATCACAAGATCATGAAGTTATTTTGTATGAAGTTGATGATAGGTTTGGAGGTCACTCAAACACTATTGAGGTCAACTATAATGATAAAAAAATAAGTGTTGATACAGGTTTTATTGTTTTTAATAAATTAAATTATCCAAATCTAGTAAAGTTATTTAAATTTCTATCAGTTGATTATCAAGATAGTGATATGAGCCTATCAATAGATCATCAAAAGAATAATATAGAATGGTCAGGTCAGGATATAAAAACAATATTTGCAAAAAAAAAATATTTTGGAAATTTAAAATTTTTGTTTGCCGTTTTACAGATTTTAATTTTTAATTTTCATGTAAAATATATCTTAAACTATAAAAATATTGAAAATATATCCCTTAAAGAATGGTTGAAAAAGAAATTTTATAGCAAAAGTTTTTTAGAGCTATATTTAATTCCTATGGCTGGAGCAATTTGGTCAATGCCTAAAAAGGATATTATGAATTATCCCGTTAGGTCTCTTTTTGAATTCTTTAATAACCATAAACTTCTTCATGGTAAAAAAGATAGGCCTAAATGGTTAACTGTTTCAGGTGGAAGCATTAATTATGTAAATAAAATTATCAATTTTCTTAGAGCTAACCCTAGAGTAAAATTGCTAAAAAATAATGGTGTGAAGAAAATAAAAAGAAAAAATGGGTTTATTGAAATCACGGATAATGAAGGTAATACATCTGAAGTTGATCATATTATTTTTTCACAAAATCCATCAAAAGTAGTTAATATTTTAAGTGATATTCAGAAAAATGAACTGGATATTTTAGGAAAATTTAAGGCTAATAAGAATACCGCTTATCTTCATTCTGATAAGAGTATTATGCCAAAAACAAAAAAAATATGGTCATCTTGGAATATATTTGTTCCTAAAGATGAAAAAAGCCATATTTCAGTTACTTACTGGATGAATAAACTTCAAAATATTAATAACAAAACACCATTATTTTTAAGCCTAAACCCAGTACATCTTCCAAATGAAGGTTCTATTTTTAAAGTTATAGACTACGAACATCCAGTATTTGATAGCAAGTCAATAACAGCTCTCAAATTTTTAGATGAAATACAAGGACTAAATAATACTTGGTATTGCGGTGCTTGGTCAGGAAATGGCTTTCATGAAGATGGTTTAAACTCTAGTTTGAAAGTGGCTAATAAACTTGGGATAAAAGCGTTATGGGACTAAGAACATCAATTTTTGATGGTATAGTTGTTCACTCAAGACTAATTCCAAAGAAACATAATTTTAAATATAGGGTTTTCTCAATATTATTTAATATTGATGATCTAAAAATTATTTCAAAAAAAAATTTATTTTTCTCATATAATAAGTTTAATTTATTTTCTTTTTTCGATAAAGACCACGGTGAAAAAGATGGCTCAAACCCTAGGCAGTGGATTTTAAAAATTGCAGAAAAGCAAAATATAAGTTGTGATAATTTAAGAATTTTTTGTTTATGTTATCCTCGTGTTCTTGGTTACGTTTTTAATCCTATTAGCGTTTGGTTTGTTTATAATGAAGAATATTTAAAAATGATTATTTATGAAGTAAGAAATACATTTGGCGAGGATCACTCCTATTCGTTCAAGGTAAATGATAAATTTGATTTAGATAACCATAAAACAAAGAAGTTAATGCATGTATCACCTTTCATAAGTATGGATGGAGAATATAAATTCTCTACAAAAATAAATAAGGAGAAAGTAAGTATAGTTATAAAAGGATTTATAGAAAAAAATCATTTAATAACAGCTTCATTTAAAGGGTTATACTCTCCTTTTAACGATAAAAAACTATTATTCAATTTTTTAAAATATCCATTTCTAACATTAAAAATTACATTTGGTATTCATTTTCATGCATTGATTTTATGGCTTAAAAATATTAAAATTATTAAACATACAAAATCCAAATATTATAAAATTTCATATAATGGTAAGTATTTATATAACGAGAAGTATAAAAAATGATTAATAAAGTTTTTAAAAAATACTTATCAAATATTGGTAAAAAAATTTCAAATGGTAAGCTAACCATAACACTGCCTAACAATGAAAATTTAGAATTCTTTGGAAAAGGTGATCTCGAATCTAACCTAAAATTAAACTCATACATGCCAATTTTAAGAACCATTACATCTGGACATGTTGGGTTTGCCGAGAGCTATCTTAAAGGTGAATGGACAAGCTCTGACCTTGAGTCTTTACTTGAAATTATGGTAACAAATTTACCTGAGGCATTTAGTGCAAAAAGTAAAATTCATCTTACATATAATAGAATTATTCATTTTTTTAGAGAAAATACAAAATCTAGGGCTAAGAAAAATATTCAGTATCATTATGACCTTGGTAATGATTTCTATAAACTTTGGTTAGATAAAACCATGACATATTCTAGTGCTATTTTCAAAAATGAAAAAGAGAGCTTAACGGAAGCACAAGAAAATAAGTACCAACTTTTAATAGATAGTCTTGATATAAAATCTCACCATAAGGTTTTAGAAATTGGTTGCGGATGGGGTGGATTTGCAGAATATGCAGCAAAAAAAGTTGGTTGTTCCATAAAAGGAATAACTATAAGCCCAAGTCAATTAAAATTTGCCACAAATAGAATAAAAGAGTTAAAACTTGATGATAAAGTTACTCTTGAACTTTGTGATTACCGAGACTTAAAAGGCAAATATGATAGAGTTGTTTCAATTGAAATGATTGAAGCCGTTGGTGAAAAATATTGGAAAAATTACTTTAAAAAAATAAAAGATGTTTTAAAAAAGGATGGATTAGCTGGAATACAAGTAATTTTGATAAATAATAAAAGTTATCAGAGATATAGTAAATCAGTAGATTTTATTCAAAAATACGTTTTTCCAGGTGGAATGCTTCCTTCACAAGAAAAATTAAATGAAAATTATGTTGATGCTGGTTTAGTTGAAGTCAATTCCCATTCTTTTGGAAAGTCATATGCAAAAACTCTTACTATTTGGCATAAAGAATTTTTAAACTCATTATCAGCCATTAAAAAACTTGGGTTTGATATTAAACTTGAGAGAATATTCAAATATTATTTCTCATATTGTAAAGCAGGTTTTAATTCAGAAAGAATTGATGTTGCTCAAAAAATTATCAAGTTAAACTAGGTCTCAACTTCATCAAATTCTTTCTCAAGGACTGGACCAGAATCCTGGCCAAGTGCCTCAGGATCTCTATCTACAAGCTCTATAACAGCCATTGGGGCAGAATCTCCGTATCGAAAACCAGCCTTCATAATTCTTGTGTAACCGCCACTTCTCTCTTTATACCTTTCAGCTAAAACATCAAATACTTTTGCTCCCCAAGTCTTTTCAGGCACAATCGAATAAAGTCTTCTTCTTGCATTTAAATCACCTTTTTTTCCTAACGTAATTAATTTTTCTACAAAAGGAGCTAATTCTTTAGCCTTAGGTAAGGTTGTCTTAATCTGTTCATGCTTTATTAATGAAACAGCCATGTTTGCCAAAAGAGCCTTTCTATGGCTTGATGTTCTATTAAGTTTTCTTTTTGATACTTTATGGCGCATTTTAAAAACCTTTACTAAAATTTATCAGATGCTTTTCTAGCAAGTTCATCAACATTTTCTGGAGGCCATGTTGGAACATCCATACCAAGAGATAAACCCATTTCTGTAAGAACTTCTTTAATTTCATTAAGAGATTTTCTACCAAAGTTAGGTGTCCTTAACATTTCATTTTCGCTTTTGAGAATTAAATCACCTATATAAACAATATTATCATTTTTTAAACAATTTGCAGATCTTACAGATAATTCTAATTCATCAACTTTTTTCAGAAGAGCAGCATTAAATTCCAGTTCATTTTCATCTTCCTCAATTATTTCTTCTTCAGGTTCATCAAAATTTATAAAAGGCATAAGCTGATCTTGAAGAATTCTAGCAGAGAAAGCTACTGCATCCTCAGGTATAACTGAACCATTTGTCTCAACTTCTAATGTTAATTTATCATAATCTAAAGAATCACCTTCTCTTGCATTTTCAACGTTATATGCAACATTAATAATGGGACTAAAAAGACTATCCACAGGAATAAAACCTATTGGACTGTCCTCATCACGGTTTTGTTCTGCAGGCACATAGCCATTTCCGGTTTTAATTGAAAGTTCAAATCTTATAGATGCATTTTCATCCAAGGTACACAAGACTTGATCAGGATTCATTACCTCAATATCTTCAGTTAAATTTATGTCACCAGCAGTAACAACTCCTGGTCCATTTTTTTCTAAAGTAAGTCTTTTTATACCAGAAAAATCAGCCTTGAAGATTATTTTTTTAACATTTAAAACGATATCTGTTACATCTTCTCTAACACCATTGATAGATGAAAACTCATGTAATACTCCGTCTATTTTAATGCCAAAAACAGCCACGCCTTGTAAAGAGGATAATAAAACTCTTCTTAGGGCATTTCCTAAAGTAGTGCCATAACCCCTCTCTAAAGGCTCTACAGTTATTTTAGAGAACTTTTCAGGGTCTTGTCCTTGGTTGATGTTTATTTCACTTGGTTTTAGGAGCTCACGCCAATTTTTTTCGATAATCACATTAACCTCTTAGTTTAAAATTTTTATTTTAGTTTTTTATACTCGACGTCTTTTTGGAGGACGACAACCATTATGTGGAATAGAGGTAACGTCTTTTATAGATGTAATAGTAAATCCAATAGACTGTAACGCTCTTAACGCACTTTCTCGACCTGATCCAGGACCTTGAACTTCAACTTTTAATGTTTTGACACCATGCTCTTTAGCTTTTTCTCCAGCATCTTCTGCAGCCATTTGGGCTGCAAAAGGAGTTGATTTTCTTGACCCTTTAAAACCCATTAATCCTGCTGAAGACCACGAAATTGCATCCCCTTTTTCATCTGAAATAGTAATCATAGTATTATTGAATGTAGAATTAACATGAGCAACACCATTAGAAATATTTTTCTTATCGCGACGCTTTACTCTTTTTTTATCTTCAGCCATTTTAAAAATCCAAAATTAAATTATAATCTACTTACTTTTTCTTACCAGCAATTGCTTTGGCGGGCCCTTTTCTGGTTCTGGCATTTGTATGAGTTCTTTGACCTCTTACAGGAAGACCTCTTCTATGTCTAAGGCCTCTATAATTACCTAAATCCATAAGGCGCTTAATATTAGTAGAAACTTCCCTTCTAAGCTCCCCTTCAACTTTATAATTACCTTCAATAATTTCTCTTATTTGAATAACCTCTGAGTCAGTTAATTCATTTACTCTTCTTTCTGTTGGAATATTTGCTTGTTTACATATATCGGAGGCGATTTTTGGACCAATACCTTTTATATATGTTAAACCTGTAAAAACTTTCTTATTAGTTGGTATATTTATACCTGCAATACGTGCCAAAGAAACCTCCAAAAAAGCGATTAAGTATAGAATCGCGGATTATATGCTTGTAAACAAAACAGTCAACAAACTATTTAAGTTTATTTAAATTATTTTTAATTTCTTCCGATACTTTAGATATATCATTCATCCCATTGATAACAATATAATTTTCATGACTAGAATAGTAAGAAATCAAGGGTTCAGTTTGATCAACATACTCTAGTAATCTATTTTTTAACACCTCAAGGTTATCATCAACCCTTTTTTCATCTTTATTTTCATCAGCTCTTCCAGATATTCTCTTTTCAAGAATTGAAAAATCAACATCGATTTGAATTATCGCATCAATATTTTTATTTGATTGAGAGAGAATCTTGTCTAATGATGAAGCTTGCTTTTGATTACGAGGATAACCATCAAGAATAAAGCCATTATCACAATCATCATCTTTAATTCTCTGATCGATTAACTTTAACAATAAATCATCCGAAACAAGATCACCTCTTTCCATAACATCTTTTACAATTAATCCCAGCTCTGTTTTATTCTTAACCGCCTCTCTTAACATATCACCGGTTGAAATATGAGCAATTTTAAATTGATTTTTAATATAAACCGCTTGTGTTCCTTTACCAGCACCAGGTGGGCCCAAGAGAATAATAATCATTATCTCTTCCTAGATCCTAATTTTGATTTTTTGAGCAATCCTTCATATTGATGAGCAAATAAATAACCTTGAAATTGTGTCATTGTATCCATAGCTACATTAACAATGATTAAAACTGATGTTCCGCCAAAATAAAATGGTACTGCGAATCTAGAAATCAAAAACTCGGGTAATAAGCAAACAAGAACCAAATAAATTGAACCAACAACAGTTAACCTTGTTAAAACAAAATCAATATATTGTGCTGTTCTCTCTCCAGGCCTTATTCCCGGTATAAAACCACCTTGTTTTTTTAAATTATCAGCAGTGTCATCAGGATTAAAAACAATTGCTGTATAAAAGTAACAGAAAAAGACAATCAAAAAGGCATAAATAAGCATATACAATGGCTGCCCTCTTCCAAGAAGACTAGTTATACTGTTAACCCAATCGGGTCCTTGGCCAGCAGAAAAATTAGCTATTGTAATTGGCATTAAAAGTAAGGAAGACGCAAAAATTGCAGGAATAACACCCGAGGTATTAAGTTTTAAAGGTAAATGAGAATTGTCTCCTCCAAACATTTTGTTACCAACTTGCCTTTTGGGGTACTGAACCAATAATCTTCTTTGAGCTCTTTCTATAAAAACAACAAATGTAATAGTTAATAAAACGAGAATTAAAAGACCAAACATTAAACCAATAGATAACGCACCCTGTCTTCCAAGCTCAATAGTACCAAAAAGAGCACTAGGAAGCTCAGCTACAATACCGGCAAAAATAAGTAAAGAAATACCATTTCCTAATCCATTAGATGTAATTTGTTCTCCAAGCCACATTAAAAAAATCGTTCCGCCAACTAGGGTTATGACTGCAGAAATTTTAAAGAATAAACCAGGATCAGAAACAACTCCTGTCGCCCCTTCAAGCCCAACAGCTATCCCCCAAGCCTGAATAGTAGCTAAAAATACAGTAGAGTAACGAGTGTATTGATTAATTTGTCTTCTACCCCTCTCTCCACCTTCTTTTTTTAAATAATTTAAAGAAGGAACTACTGGAACTATTAACTGAATGATAATTGATGCAGTGATATAAGGCATAATACCAAGTGAAAAAATGGCCATTCTTCCTACAGCACCACCAGAAAACATATTAAAAACGCCAATAATACCTGATTGATTTTGTTCAAAAATTTGCCTTAATGCATCAAGATCTATACCGGGTAAAGGAAGATATGTACCAAATCTATAAACAATTAAAGCAAGGATAGTGAACCATATTCTTTTTTTAAGTTCAGAAGCACTTTTTAAGGCTGATAGACTTATATTTGAAGCTAGTTGTTCAGCTACTGAAGCCATTATTATTTATCTGCTGAGTCTTTAATTGAAGTTTCAGCAGCCTCTTTACTAATTTCTTTTTCTTCAGGTTGTTTTTTTAAATCTTTTTTATCTTTTGTTTTTTCAAGCAATTCAATTTTACCGCCTAAACTTTCTATTAGTTTAATCGATGATTGAGTAGCTTTCGACACAGAAATATCAATTTTATCTTTTATTTCACCTTTATTAAGAATTTTAACCCCATCTTTACTTTTCTTAACAATACCAGATGAGCATAATTCTACTTCTGTTATTTTTTTTGAACTGTCAATTAATCCTTTTTTAATTGCTGCTTGAAGATTTCCAAGTGTTAATTCTGCAAAATCTTTACGAGATATGTTATTAAATCCCCTTTTTGGTAAACGCATATGAATTGGCATTTGACCGCCTTCAAAACCTTTTATAGCAACACCTGATCTAGATTTTTGACCTTTATGCCCTCTTCCAGCAGTTTTACCTTTACCAGAACCAATTCCTCTTCCAACTCTAGTTCTAGATTTTCTAGCATTTGGATTATCTCTAAGTTCATTCAATCTCATTTTACTATTCCTCATTAATTATTTTAACAAGGTGATTAACTTTTTTAATCATACCTCTTACTGAGTCAGTATCTTCAAGAATCCTAACTTTGTGAAGTTTATTCAAACCAAGTCCAATTAAAGTTTTTCTTTGATCAGGACTCCTTCTTAAAGCGCTTCCAATTTGTTCTATAGTAATTTTTTTAGATGCCATTTTAATACCTATGCTGAAACTTCACCATCATTTACACGTTGGCTAATTACTTCGTTAACTTTTTTTCCTCTTCTTGCAGCAACCTGTCTAGGGCTGTTAATCTTAGAGAGAGCTTTAACTGTAGCCCTTACCATATTATAAGGGTTTGAGGAACCAATTGACTTAGCAACAACATCTTGAATACCGAGAACTTCAAATACTGCACGCATTGGTCCACCAGCAATTATTCCTGTTCCTGGAGGTGCAGTCCTAAGAATGACCTTTCCTGCTCCATGCCTTCCTTCAATATCATGATGGAGAGTTCTTCCTTCCTTAAGAGGAACTTTTATTAAAGAAGCCTTAGCAGCATCAGTTGCTTTTTTAATTGCCTCAGGAACCTCCCTTGCCTTACCATGACCAAATCCTACGTAACCTTTTTGATCACCAACCGTAACAAGAGCAGCAAAACTAAACCGACGACCGCCCTTAACAACAGTTGATACTCTATTGATAAAAACTAAACGATCAATAAACTCGCTATCTCTCTCATCATTATTATTTATTTCATTTGCGGACAATACATAATCTCCTAAAATTTTAACCCAGCCTCTCTGGCATTTTCTGCCAAAGCCTTGACACGGCCATGATATTTATAACTACCTCTATCAAAAAAAACTTCCTTAACACCGGCATCAATAGCTTTTTTTGCAATTTCAGATCCAACTTTGGAAGCTGAAGAAATATTTGAACCTAATCCTGAAGAGGACTTTTCTAAAGTTGAAGCAGAAGCTACTGTAATACCAGAACTATCATCAATTATCTGAGCATAGATATGCTTTGCAGACCTAAAAACAGAAAGTCTCATTTTATCAGAAGAAGATTTTTTAAGTTTCTTTCTAACTCTAATTTTTCTTTTGTTTGAAATAATTTTGTTAACCATCTGACTACTTCTTTTTTCCTTCTTTTCTAAATATAAATTCGTCTTTATATTTTACACCTTTACCTTTATAAGGTTCTGGAGGTCTGTAACTTCTTATTTCTGCTGCAACTTGACCAACTTTTTGTTTGTCAATTCCGCTAACGTTAATTTCAGTAGGAGAAACAGCTTCAATTTTTATACCCTCAGGTGTTTCATAATTTATGTCGTGACTAAAGCCAAGTGATAATTGAATATTATTTCCTTTCATTTGAGCTTTATAACCAACACCGTTAATTTCCAAAGTCTTTGTATAGCCTTCGGAAACTCCAATAATATTATTATTCAATAATGTTCTTTGTATTCCCCAAAATTGAATACTTTCTTGAGATTCATCGACAGGTTCGATACTAATCTGATTATCCTTTAAAATAACATTTGTACCAGAAAAATTTTCACAAGATAATTCACCTTTTGGCCCGGAAGTTAAAATCTCTGACTCAGAAATTGCAACATTAACACCTTCAGGTACATCAATAATTTTTTTTCCAATTCTAGACATTAAAAGACCTCAAAACTAAAAGACAGTACATAAAATTTCACCACCAACATTCTCATTACGAGCAGAGGAATCTGACATAACTCCTTTAGGTGTTGAAACAATCGAAATACCAAGACCGTTTCTAATTAACGGCATACTTTTTACAGAAGAATAAACTCTTCTACCAGGTTTAGAGATTCTTTTAATTTCTTTAATCACCGGATCTCCTTCATGATATTTTAATTCTATCTGAATCTCAGATTGACCTGTATCTCTCTCAGTTTCTGAAAAGCCCCTAATGAAACCTTCAGCTTTTAAAACTTCTAGAACATTAACTCTAAGAGAAGAAGACGGTGTATCAACTATTTCCTTTCCTCTCATATGAGCATTTCTAATTCTTGTAATCATATCTCCTATTGGATCATTTATATTCATTGTAACCTCACCAACTTGATTTAACTACACCAGGCAACTTGCCGTCTGAAGCTAAATCCCTAAAAGCAATCCTTGATAAACCAAATTTTCTATACACACCTCTTGGACGACCAGTTATCAAACATCTATTACGAATTCTGTTTTTTGAAGAATTTCTTGGTAATTGAGCTAACTTTAACCTAGCCTCAAATCTTTCTTCAGCAGATAAACTCTTATCTTTCGCAATTGCTAAAAGCTTATCTCTTTTACCTTTATACTTAGAGTATAATTTCCTTCTTTTTAAATCTCTTTGTACCATACTTACTTTAGCCATTTGTAATACCTTTAATTTATTTCTTTTTTATAGGAAAATTGAAGCTCTGGAGTAAAGCAAGAGCTTGTTCATCATTTTTTGCGGTAGTATTAATAATAATATCCATACCCCAAATCTCAGTTACTGATTCATAATTTATTTCTGGAAAAATTAAGTGCTCCTTAATTCCAAAGGCGTAATTACCATTACCATCGAAGCTTTTTGGACTTAATCCATCAAAATCTCTAACTCTTGGTAAAGCAATGTTAATTAATCTATCAATAAATTCGTACATTTGGGCCTTTCTTAGAGTAACTTTTGCACCTACAGCCATGCCTTCACGTAATTTGAACCCGGCAATAGCCTTTTTAGCAACAGTTTTAACTGGTTTTTGACCAGAAATAAGTTCCAAAGCTATAAATGCATCATTTACCTTTTTGCTATCAGAAACGGACTCACTCCCTGCACCAATATTAATTACAACTTTTGAAATTTTTGGAACTTCAAAAATATTGTTCAAATTTAAATTTGATAGCAGTTCTTTTTGAATTACCTCATTATATTTTTGTTGAAGTCTAGGGATATAGTTTAAATCTTCAGTCATTTTATATAACCTCCCCTGATTTCTTAGCAAAGCGAACTTTATTTCCTTTCTTATCTAACTTAAAACCTACTCTACTAGGCTTTTTCGTCTTAGGATCAACAATCATTAAGTTTGAAATTTGTATTGGACGCTCCTCAGAAATAATACCACCTGGATTATCTTGTGAGGGCTTTCTGTGTCTTTTTACTATATTAATACCTTGAACAAGAGCTTTATCTTGATTAAGAGAGCTTTTAATTATTTTAGTTACCTCTCCCTCTTTACCTTTATCTTTACCAGAAATTATAAAAACTTTATCACCTTTTTTTATCTTAGAAGCCATTATATTACCTCCGGGGCTAGAGAGACTATCTTCATTAAATTTTTACTACGAAGCTCTCTTGTAACTGGACCAAATATTCGAGTACCTAGAGGTTCACCATTTGCATTAACCAAGACTGCGGCATTAGTATCAAACCTTATTGCACTACCATCGTTGCGACGAATTTCTTTTTTTGTCCTAACAATCACTGCTTTTAAGACTTCACCTTTTTTAACTTTACCTCTTGGGATCGCTTCTTTGACAGAAACAACAATTATATCACCAATTGAAGCAGTTCTTCTCTTAGATCCACCTAAAACCTTAATACATTGAACTTGTTTTGCACCAGAATTATCAGCGACATCTAATTTTGTTTGCATCTGTATCATATCAAAAAACCTTAATATCAAAAACTAATCGTCAATTACTTCCCATGTTTTAGATTTAGATAGGGGCTTACATTCCCTTATTTTAACTAAATCACCAACTTTAAACTTATTACCTTCATCATGTGTCATGTATTTTTTTGAACTTCTTACAGTTTTTTTAAATAATGGATCAGTAAAACGTCTTTCAACTAAAACTGTAATAGTTTTGTCGGCCTTGTCACTTACAACAACACCTTTTAAAATTCTTTTAGGCATTACTCACCTCATTCTTATGCTTGCTCATCATAGTTTTAACCCTAGCAATATCTTTTTTCTTTTTTGATATTTGAGAAGTATCCTCAAATTGACCAGCTAATTTTTGAATATTAATATTAAAAACTTCTTGTTTAAGCTCATTTAATGAGTCAACTAATTCATCAAAACTCATATCATTAATATTTTTTTTCTTTTTTGCCATTTAGAGTGACTCCCCTGGTCTAGTAATAATCTTAGTTAAAACTGGAAGCTTTGAAGAACCAAGTTCTAGAGCTGTTTTAGCGATCTCGGGAGAAACACCATCAATTTCAAACATTATTCTACCTGGTTTTACCTTTGCAGCCCAATACTCTGGTGTTCCTTTACCTTTACCCATTCTAACTTCAGTAGGTTTTTTTGAAACTGGTACGTCAGGAAAAATTCTTATCCAAACTCTTCCTGCTCTTTTCATATGCCTCGTAATTGCCCGCCTTGCAGCCTCAATTTGCCTAGCAGTAACTCTTTCAGCAGTAATAGCTTTTAAACCATAAGAACCAAAATTGAGGGTTGTTCCACCTTTGGCGTTACCTTTTATTCTACCTTTATGGGCTTTACGAAATTTTGTTTTCTTAGGTTGTAACATTATTATTATCCTTAATTATTCTGCTTAAAACTTGAATTTTCTTGAGCAGGATTCTTTTCCTCTTTTGCAAAAGGATTATGTTCCATAATTTCACCAAGAAAAATCCAAACTTTAATTCCACAAATTCCATAAGTAGTATGTGCGGATGCTACGCCATAATCTATATCTGATCTTAATGTGTGAAGAGGAACACGACCCTCTCTGTACCATTCGGTTCTGGCAATTTCTGCACCCCCTAAACGTCCACCGCAATTAATACGAATCCCTTGAGCGCCTAAACGCATAGCAGACTGAACAGCTCTTTTCATAGCTCTTCTAAAACCAATCCTTCTTTCAAGCTGTTGAGCAATATTTTCTGCAACAAGTGTAGCATTTATCTCAGGCTTTCTAACCTCCACAATATTAACAACTACATCAGAAGAAGTAATTTTCTGAAGTTTTTTCTTTAAATTTTCAATATCAGCACCTTTTTTACCAATTATTAGACCAGGTCTTCCTGAGTGAATTGTAACTAAACACTTCTTATGTGGTCTCTCAATTACAACATTAGCAATTGCAGCATTTTTAAGATCTTTAAATATCATTTCACGCATATGAATATCTTCTTGAATCAATTTGCTATATTCATTTTTCCCAGCATACCATCTTGAGTCCCAAGTACGGTTGATTCCTAATCTCATGCTAATTGGATTAACTTTTTGTCCCATTATTTTTTTTCTCCTTCAGCTTTTTCTCGAAGTATAATTGTGAGCTGACTAAATGGTTTAAGAATTTTTCCTGTTCTACCTCTTGCCCTAGGTCTAAATCTTTTCATAACTAAATTTTTACCAACATAGGCTTCATCAACATATAGTTTATCAATATCAAGATTATGATTGTTTTCGGCATTAGCAATAGCGCTTTCAAGGATCTTTTTTGCTTCATTAGAAATTCTTTTCTTTGAGAACTCCAAATAAGATAGAGCATCCCCTACATTTTTTCCTCTGATACTTTTTATAGCATCATTTAATTTAATTGGACTTGTTCTAAGCATTTTTCCTATTGCTTTAGAACAAGGTCCTTTATTCATATCTATTTTTTCAACATTACTCATAACTAACTTCTCTTAGCCGACTTATCTGCAGTATGACCATAATAAGTTCTAGTAGGTGAAAACTCACCAAACTTGTGACCAACCATATCTTCAGAAACTAAAACAGGAATAAATTTCTGTCCGTTATATACACCAAAATTTAAACCAACAAATTGAGGTAAAATTGTTGATCTTCTGCTCCAGATTTTAATCACATCTTTACGACCTGATGCCCTTGCAGCCTCTGCTTTTTTTAAAATATATTGGTCTACAAAAGGACCTTTCCAAACTGATCTAGCCATATTTACCTTCTTTTTTTCCTTTGGTGACGAGTTCTAACAATAAATTTATCAGAATTTTTATTTGAACGAGTTTTCTTACCTTTTGTTGGAACACCCCAAGGTGTAACAGGATGACGACCTCCAGAGGTTTTACCTTCACCACCACCATGAGGGTGATCAACTGGATTCATAACAACTCCGCGAACAGACGGCCTTTTGCCCTTCCATCTGTTTCTTCCAGCTTTTGCTAATTTTGTATTTGAGTTATCAGGGTTAGAAACAGCTCCAACGGTAGCCTTGCAAACATCAGGGACTAGTCTTTGCTCACCAGAAGTTAATTTTAAAATAGCCATACCCTGATCTCTACCTACCAGTTGAGCAAAAGTACCTGCAGATCTTATCATTTGGGCTCCTTTACCTGGTTTCATTTCAATATTATGAATGATTGTACCAATTGGCATTTTTTTCATGGGCATTGTATTTCCAGGCTTTATATCTGCCTTTTCGCTAGAAATTACTTTATCTCCTACGTTAAGTCTTTGTGGAGCAATTATGTAGCTAAGCTCACCATCATCATATTTTATTAGCGCAATGAAAGCTGAACGATTTGGATCATATTCTAGTCTTTCAACAGTAGCTGAAATATCAACTTTATTTCTTTTAAAATCAATTTTACGATATAGTCTTTTATGACCACCACCCCTTCTTCTTGCAGTCATTCTTCCTTTGTTATTTCTTCCACCAGAGCTTGTTAAACCCTCGGTTAAAGATTTTATTGGACGCTCGTTAGATAAATGAGATTTATCAACTAAAACTAAACCTCTTTGACCAGGACTTGTAGGTTTATAAGTTTTTAAAGCCATAATTTATACTCCACCCATTACGTCAATTGATTGACCGTCTTCAAGTGTAACAATTGCATGTTTAAAATCTTTTTTCTTACCCTTAATATTTTTAAAGTTAGTAGTTTTACCTTTTCTTCTGAGAGTATTCACTGATTTAACATTTACTTTAAACAAAGCCTCAATACTTTTTTTAATTTCCTGCTTAGATGACTTTAAACTAACTTTAAAAACAACCTTATTGCTCTCTGATAACATAGAAGACTTTTCAGTGACTACAGGGCTCATTAAAATATCAAAATAATTCTTTTCACTCATTGCAGCCTCTCACTCAAAATCTCAACAGAACTTTTAGTAAGAACCAATTTTTCTTTTCTAAGAATATCGTAAACATTAATTCCTTTTATATTAATAAGCTCAAGACCTTTAACGTTCTTAATAGCTAACTCAAAGTTTTTATCAAAATCATCGGAGTCAATAAATAAAGCATTCTCAATTTTTAATTTTTTAACTTTTGACAAAAAATCTTTAGTTTTAGGAGAGGATAATTTAGCTTCATCCAAAACTATAAGCTCATCATTTTTTACCTTTGAGGATAAAGCATGTTTTAATCCTAACGATCTTATTTTTTTTGGAAGCTTTGTAGAATAATCTCTTGGTTTTGGACCAAAAACAACTCCACCACCTCTAAATATATTAGGTTTTCTTGTTCTGTGCCTAGCGCCACCTGAACCTTTTTGGTTCATGATCTTTTTTGTACTACCTTTTATTTCTCCGCGCTCTTTAGTTTTATGAGTACCAGCTCTTCTTTTCGCAAGTTGCCATGTTACAACTCTGTGGAGAATGTCACTTCTTGGATCAAGGCCATAAATTTCATCGCTAAGTTCTTGCGAAGATTTTTTATCAGAATTTAAACTTACTACATTAACTTTCATTTGAATCTCCATTATTTTCAGAAGATTCTACATTTTCCTCAGAGATTGGTTCGTCCGATACGCTTTCATTATTCTTAATTTCTTCTTTTACACCTTTTATAGCTGCAGGAAGAGGAATATCTGCAGGTAATGATTTTTTAACAGAGTCCTTAAGTAAAACCCAGCTTCCTTTTGGTCCAGGAACTGCTCCTTTTACATAAATATAACCCTCATCTGATTCTGTTTTAATAACTTTAAGGTTTTGAACTGTTACATTTGCAGCACCCATATGGCCTGCCATTTTTTTTCCTTTAAACACCTTTCCAGGATCTTGGCATTGGCCGGTAGAACCATGACTTCTATGACTAATAGAAACACCATGGGAAGCCCTTAATCCACCAAAATTGTGTCTTTTCATAGCACCTGCAAAACCCTTACCTATAGAAACACCTGAGACATCAATAAACTGACCATCTATAAAATGAGAGGCGGATAATTCAGATCCGTTTTCAAGCAAATTTTCCTCTGTTACTCGAAATTCTGAAAGTCTTGCTTTCGGAGTTATATTATTCTTTTTAAAATGTCCTTTCATAGGGTTAGATAAATTCTTCTCAGTAATATTTCCTACACCTAGTTGCACAGAGTTATAACCATCTTTTTCTTTTGTTTTCGTTGAAACTACATGACAATTATCAAGGTGAAGAATTGTTACAGGTGTATGAATACCATCTTCAGTATACAATCTGCTCATTCCTAGTTTTTTACAAATTAATCCGGTTCTCATCGCTTTAATCCCAGTCTTATAATTTAATCTCTACGTCAACACCAGCGGCCAAATCTAGTTTCATTAAGGCATCAACTGTTTGCGGGGTTGGATCAATTATATCCATTAATCTTTTGTGAGTTCTTATTTCAAATTGTTCTCTACTTTTTTTATCAATATGAGGACCTTTAAGAACAGTAAATTTCTCAATACGAGTTGGTAAAGGTATTGGTCCACGAACATCAGCACCAGTTCTTTTAGCGGTATCAAGAATTTCTTTTGCAGATGTATCTAGTGTTCTATGATCATATGCTTTTAATCTAATTCTTATATTTTGATCTTTCATTTAATTACCCTTAATAATTATGCCAATTTAGCAATTACCTCATCTGAGACAGCTTTTGGAACTTCTTGATAATGATCAAAAAGCATTGTAAAAACCGCTCTTCCTTGAGACATTGATCTCAAAGTATTTACATATCCAAACATATTTGCGAGAGGAACCATTGAGTCAATAACAGTTGAAGGACCTCTGGTTTCAGTTCCAGAAATTTGCCCTCTTCTACTGTTAAGATCACCAATTATATCACCTAAATGTTCCTCAGGAGTAACAACCTCAACCTTCATTATTGGCTCAAGCAATTTTATACCAGCATCACGACAAACCTCTCTAAATGCTGCACGAGCCGCTATTTCAAAAGCCATAACACTTGAGTCAACATCATGATAAGCACCGTCAACAAGGCGAACACTAAAATCTATAATCGGAAAACCTGCTAAGGCACCGGTTTCTTTAACGCTTTCAATTCCTTTTTCAACACCAGGAATATATTCTTTTGGAATAGAACCACCAACAATTTCGCTAGTAAAATTATACCCTTCACCTGGTTGATTAGGTGTAATAATAATCTTTAAACGAGCGAATTGACCAGCTCCACCACTTTGTTTTTTATGGGTATAATCAATTTCAGCCTCTTTAGAGAAAGTTTCTCTATAAGCTACCTGAGGAGCACCAACATTTGCTTCTACTTTGAACTCTCTTTTCATTCTATCAACAAGAATATCTAGATGAAGCTCACCCATTCCACTAATAACAGTTTGTCCCGACTCATTATCACTAGAGACTCTAAATGACGGATCTTCTTTAGCTAACCTAGATAAGGCTAAACCCATTTTTTCTTGGTCAGCTTTTGTCTTAGGTTCAACGGCTACCTCAATAACTGGCTCAGGAAATTCCATTCTTTCAAGAATAATTTGATTATCATCACCACATAAGGTATCGCCAGTAGTTGTATCTTTCAAACCAACTAGAGCAACAATATCACCTGCACGAGCTTCTTTGATATCTTCTCTAGAATTTGAATGCATTTCTAGCATTCTACCAATTCTTTCTTTTTTATTTTTGACTGTATTTACTAAGGTTTGACCAGCCTCTAAAACACCAGAGTAAATTCTTGCAAAAGTTAAATTTCCTACAAATGGGTCATTCATTACCTTGAAAGCTAAAAGTGATAATGGTTCATCATCAGAAGATTCTCTTTTCATTTCTTCATCTGTATCAGGGTTAATACCTTTTATTGCCTCAACATCCATTGGAGATGGCATAAAATCAACCACTGCATCAAGAAGAGGTTGAACCCCTTTATTCTTAAAGGCGGTACCATTTAAAACAGGAACAAAAGATTGATCTAAGACACCCTTTCTTATACATTTTTTTATTGTATCTACATCAGGTTCATTACCTTCTAAATACTGTTCCATAACTTCATCGTCTTGTTCAACAGCGCTCTCAATTAACTCAGATCTATATTTTTCGGCTTCAGCTTTAAGGTCATCTCTTATCTCTCTGTATTCAAACTCAGCACCTAATGATTCTTCTTTCCAGATAACTTCTTTCATTTGAACAAGATCAATTAAACCCTCATAATTACTCTCAGATCCAATCGGAAGCTGCATAACCAAAGGTGTAGAACCAAGTCTATCTTTAATCATTTCAACACATCTATAAAAATCAGCACCAATTCTATCCATTTTATTTACAAAACACATTCTTGGAACATTATATTTATTAGCTTGTCTCCAAACTGTCTCAGATTGAGGCTCAACTCCTGCAACGGAGTCAAAAACAGCAACAGCACCATCAAGCACCCTAAGAGACCTTTCAACTTCAATTGTAAAATCAACGTGACCAGGTGTATCAATTATATTTATTCTTTTTTCATTCCAGAAACAGGTAGTTGCAGCCGAGGTAATTGTTATACCTCTTTCTTGCTCTTGCTCCATCCAATCCATGGTTGCAGCACCATCATGAACCTCTCCAATTTTGTAGCTTTTTCCGGTGTAGTATAAAATTCTCTCTGTTGTAGTGGTTTTACCGGCATCAATATGGGCCATAATACCAATATTTCTATAGTCTGATAATTTTGTTTTTCTTGCCATAATAAAACCCTTTTATTCAACTACCAACGATAATGCGCAAAAGCTCTATTAGCTTCGGCCATCTTGTGTGTATCTTCACGTTTTTTTACAGATGCACCTCTGTTATTTGAGGCATCGATAAGCTCGGATGATAATTTTTCACCCATAGTATCTTCTCCTCTTGATCGAGCAGCGGAAATAATCCATCTTATAGCAAGAGCTTTTCTTCTGTCAGATCTAACCTCAACAGGAACTTGATAAGTTGCGCCACCAACTCTTCTTGACCTAACCTCAACAGAAGGCATTACATTATCAATGGCATCATGAAAGACCTTCACAGGGTCAGTTTTAAGTTTACTTTCAATATTATCAAAGGCTCCGTAAACAATTTTTTCGGCTACAGACTTTTTTCCATCCACCATCAAATTATTCATAAATTTTGAAATGACCTCATCCCTATATTTAGGATCAGGAAAAATTTCTCTTTTTTCAGCTTTATGTCTTCTGGACATTTATTATTCCTCTATAACTATTTAGGTCTTTTAGTACCGTACTTAGATCTTCTTTGTTTTCGCTCAGAAACCCCTTGGGTATCTAAAACACCTCTAAGAACATGATATCTAACACCAGGAAGATCTTTCACTCTTCCACCTCTAATTAAAACAACTGAATGCTCTTGTAGATTGTGGCCCTCCCCAGGTATATAACTTGTAACCTCAAAACCATTAGTTAATCTTACTCTTGCTACTTTTCTTAATGCAGAATTTGGCTTTTTTGGTGTTGTTGTATAAACACGTGTGCAGACACCTCTTTTTTGAGGACAAGCTTCCATAGCAGGCACTTTATTTCTTTTTGCAACATTTTCCCTTCTATTGCGAACCAACTGATTAATTGTAGGCATAGTAATATTCCCCAATAAGGTTTTATTCATTAAAAAATAATGAATATGTTATTATAATTTTTTGCGAATGGCGCGGCAGCGTTTAGGAAAATTCCTACGACCTGTCATAAGCGTTGTCTTAGTAGCTTTGTATTTGTTTTCAGTCAAGAAAAAAACAGTATTTTTTATAATTATTATCCAGCTGTTATTTCTTCATTTTCAGCATTTTTAGCGTTTTCAGTAATTAATGCCTCGTCTCGAATAGCCGCATCATTCTCAAGCCTTCGAATTGAGCTACCTGTTCCAGCAGGGATTAATCTACCAACAATAACATTTTCTTTCAGGCCTATTAAATGGTCTGATTTTCTATAAACAGCTGCATCAGTTAAAACTCTTGTAGTTTCTTGGAAAGATGCTGCAGAAATAAAAGATCTTGTTTGAAGAGAAGCCTTGGTAATTCCCAATAAAATTGGTTTATAGACCATTGGTTGCTGTTTTTTTGAAATTAATTTCTCATTAATTTCTTCAGCTTCAAGTTTGTCAAGTTGTTCTCCTGCTATAAAAGCACTATCACCAGGATCAGATATTTCAACTTTTTGAAGCATTTGTCTGGTAATAACCTCTATATGCTTATCATTAATTGTAACACCCTGAAGGCGATAAACACTTTGAATCTCATTAACAAGATAACTGGCTAGAGCTTCTAATCCTAGGATAGATAAAATATCATGTGGAGCAGGATTTCCATCAATCAAATACTCTCCTTTTTCAATTGTATCACCATCTTGAACAGATATATGTTTTCCCTTTGCGATTAAATAGCTTACTTCTTGCTCAGATTCATCAAGAGGATGAATAACTATTTTCTTTTTATTTTTATAATCACGAGCAAATTCAACTCTACCAGTAATTTCGGCAATAATTGCGTGATCTTTTGGCTTTCTAGCTTCAAACAGCTCCGCAACCCTCGGTAAGCCTCCAGTAATATCTTTAGTTTTAGCACCCTCCGTTGGTATTCTTGCGATAACGTCACCTGCGCCGACTTTAGTGCCATCGCTGGCTGAAATAATGGCATCAACAGACATTAAATATCTGGCTTCTCTATTGCTTTCTAAGGTTACAATATTTCCATCCGCACCTTTAATAACCATAGAAGGTTTTAATTCCCCAGATTTAGATGAATTTTTCCAATCAATAACAACTTTTTGGCTTATACCAGTGGACTCGTCTGAAACTTCTCCAATACTAACGCCATCAACTAAATCTTCAAATGCTACAATTCCTGAAGCCTCAGTGATAATTGGTATTGTGTAAGGGTCCCATTGAGCTAACCTTTGGTTCTTTTTTACTTTTTCACCATCGTCAACTAACAATTGAGAACCATAAGGAAGCTTATGACTTGCTCTTTCAATTCCATTTTGATCAATAACGTTTATGACTGTAGTTCTTCCAATAACTACATTTCTTCCATCAGAGTCTTTAAGAAAATTTAAATTTTCAATTTGAACTGAACCGTCAGTATTTGACTCTACATAAGAATTATCCATTACCTGAGCTGTTCCACCAATGTGGAAAGTTCTCATTGTAAGCTGGGTACCTGGTTCACCAATAGATTGAGCTGCAATTACACCTACAGCTTCCCCTATATTCACAGGTGTTCCTCTTGCTAAATCACGTCCATAACATTTTGCACAAACACCTCTTTTAGTACTACATGTCAGAACCGACCTTAACTTGACTGATACAAGATTAGCCTTATCCAAAAGGGGGACTTGATATTCTTCAATAATTTCACCTTTTTTAGCAATAACTTCATTAGTTCCAGGATCAATAATATCCTCGCAAGGAACTCTTCCAAGTAATCGTTGTGATAATGGAACAATTTCTTCTCCAGAATCTATAACAGCGGTCATTGTAATACCTTCATCAGTTCCGCAGTCATCTTCGGTAATAATACAGTCTTGGGCAACATCAACTAATCTTCGGGTTAGGTATCCAGAATTAGCAGTTTTCAAGGCTGTATCAGCAAGACCTTTTCTAGCCCCGTGAGTAGAATTAAAATACTCTAAAACATTCAATCCCTCTTTAAAATTTGATATAATTGGTGTTTCAATAATTTCACCAGATGGTTTAGCCATCAGACCTCTCATACCAGCAAGCTGCTTCATTTGAGCCGCAGAACCCCTTGCACCCGAGTGGGCCATCATATAAATTGAATTAACATCGTTCTCTCTATTTGTTTCTTGATTAATGGAAGTAGTTGAAATTTTTTCCATCATCTTGTTTTCAACTCTATCGGTGCATTTAGCCCAAGCATCAACAACTTTGTTATATTTCTCACCTCTGGTAATAAATCCATCTATATATTGCTGTTCAAACTCGGTTGCTAAAGCATGAGTCTCCTCAATCATTTTTTCTTTTTCCTCTGGAATAATCATGTCATCTTTTCCAAAGGAAATTCCTGCTTTAAAAGCATTTTTAAAGCCAAGCTTCATTATATGATCGCAAAATATTACGGTGTCTTTCTGACCACAATGCCTGTAAACATCGTCTATAATTTTAGATATTTCTTTTTTAGTTAGTAATTTGTTAACAATATCAAATTTTACATTCTCATTTTTAGGTAACTCTTCAGAAATTAATACTCTACCGGGAGTTGTCTCAAATGAAATCTTTTCATCATCATTACCATCAATTCTGTAATTTATTTTTGAGTGAAGAGTTACAGATTTGCCTTCAAGAGCAAATCTAATTTCATTAACACTATCAAAACTTTTACCTTCCCCTGGTTCGCCCTCTTTCATTTGAGATAGATAGTATAGACCAAGTACAATATCCTGACTTGGAACAATAATTGGTTCCCCACTTGCGGGATGAAGAATATTATTAGTAGACATCATCAAAACTCTTGCTTCAAGTTGTGCTTCTAATGAAAGAGGAACATGAACAGCCATTTGATCACCATCAAAGTCAGCATTAAAAGCTGCACAAACAAGAGGATGTAATTGAATAGCTTTGCCTTCAATAAGAACTGGTTCAAAAGCTTGTATACCTAACCTGTGGAGAGTTGGAGCTCTGTTTAATAAAACTGGATGCTCTCTAATTACTTCTTCTAAAATATCCCAAACTTCAGGAGTTTGTTTTTCAACCATTCTTCTTGACTGTTTAACAGTTGATGAAAACCCTAATGACTCTAATTTAGAATATATGAAAGGCTTAAATAACTCTAAAGCAAGTTTTTTAGGTAGTCCACACTGATGAAGTTTAAGTTCTGGTCCAACCACAATTACTGAGCGGCCTGAATAATCTACTCTTTTACCAAGAAGATTTTGTCTAAAACGCCCTTGCTTTCCCTTCAACATATCAGATAATGATTTTAAAGGTCTTTTATTTGTTCCTGTTATAACTCTTCCTCTTCTTCCATTATCAAAGAGAGCATCAACAGACTCTTGGAGCATTCTTTTTTCATTTCTTATAATAATATCAGGTGCTCTTAAATCCATAAGACGTCTTAATCTATTATTTCTATTGATAACCCTTCTATAGAGATCATTAAGATCAGATGTAGCAAATCTTCCACCATCAAGAGGTACTAAGGGTCTTAGCTCCGGAGGAATTACCGGTATCACCTTCATAATCATCCACTCGGGCTTATTTCCTGACTCTCTAAATGCCTCAATAAGTTTTAATCTCTTTGCTAATTTTATTGGCTTTAGCTCACTTTTAGTTTCTTTTATCTCTTTTCTTATATCCTCACTTACTTGATCTAAATCAATATTTTCCAATAAATACCTTATAGCTTCAGCACCAATTTCAGCCCTAAAATTATCAACCCCATATTCGTCTTGAGCATCTAAATACTCTTCTTCGGTCAATAATTGAAGATTATCTAAAGGCGTTAAACCTGGATCTATGACTAAATAACTCTCAAAATATAGAACTTTTTCAAGATCCTTAAGCATCATATCTAGCATTAAACCAATTCTGCTAGGAAGAGATTTTAAAAACCAAATATGAGCCACTGGAGAAGCTAATTCTATATGCCCCATCCTTTCTCTTCTAACTTTTGATAGAGTAACTTCTACTCCACATTTCTCACAAACAATACCTTTAAATTTCATTCTTTTGTATTTACCACACAAGCACTCATAGTCTTTTACTGGACCAAAAATTCTTGCACAGAAAAGACCGTCTCTCTCAGGTTTAAAAGTTCGATAATTAATTGTTTCCGGTTTTTTAATTTCGCCAAACGACCATGAAAGAATTTTTTCAGGACTTGCTATACCTATACGAATATGATCAAAAGTTTGACCAGACTTAGGTTGATTAAATAAATTTAAAACTTCTTTGTTCATTATATCCTCATATATAATTATTAATTATCAATCCCCTTAGCAAGAGTAATGTAATTAATCTGAAGAATCTTGCAATTCTACATTTAATCCTAAAGATCTCATTTCTTTGACCAAAACATTGAAACTTTCTGGTACGCCAGATTCAAAGTTTTCCTCTCCTCTGACAATAGACTCATAAACTTTTGTTCTACCAGCTACATCATCTGACTTAACCGTTAGCATTTCTTGAAGAGTGTATGCTGCTCCATAAGCCTCGAGAGCCCAAACTTCCATCTCTCCAAATCTTTGACCTCCAAATTGAGCCTTACCACCCAACGGTTGTTGAGTTACTAAGCTATATGGACCAACAGATCGTCCGTGAATTTTATCATCTACTAGGTGATGTAGTTTTAAGATATATATATATCCAACTGTTACAGGTCTATCAAACTTCTCACCGGTTCTTCCATCATAAAGAGTAATCTGACCAGTAGTATTTAAGTCAGCCTTTTCCAACAAGTCATTAATGTCATTTTCTCTAGCACCATCAAAAACTGGAGTTGCAATAGGAACACCCTTTCTTAAAGAATGACTCATTTCAATCAAATCACCATCTTCATATTTTTTTATTTCTGATGGTTTATAAATACTTTCTAAAGTAGACCTCACATTAGAAATATCACCACCAGCTTCATAGGATTTTAATGCGTTATTAATTTGTTGACCAAGTCCTGCACATGCAGCTCCTAAATGCGTTTCAAGTATTTGACCAACATTCATTCTACTTGGAACACCAAGTGGATTTAAAACGACATCTACATGCCTTCCGTCAGCTGAATATGGCATATCTTCTGCGGGAACAATTCTAGAAATAACACCTTTATTACCATGACGACCCGCCATTTTATCACCAGGTTGAAGTTTTCTTTTTATAGCAACATAAACTTTAATGCTTTTCATTACACCAGGTAATAATTCGTCACCTCTGCTTACCTTTTCCACTTTATCTTCAAATCTTTTTTCAATTTGACTTTTATTTTCATTATACTGATCACGAAGTCTCTCAATTTCCTTCTGAACACTATTATTTTGCATCACGAAATCCCACCAAGAATTTTTAGGAATATCGTTAAGTATTTCTTCGTCAATTTTTGTTTTTTCACTTGTAATTGAGGGACCTGATGAAGCCATTTTACCAACTATAGCATCTTTTAGTCTTGAAAAAATATTTCTATCCAAAATTGATAGTTCATCATCCCTGTCAATGGATAATCTTTCAACTTCTTCTCTCTCAACAGCAAGAGCCCTTTCATCCTTTTCGATACCGTGCCTATTAAAAACTCTCACATCAACAACTGAGCCATTTGTTCCTGGAGGAAGTTTCAGTGAAGAGTCTCTTACATCAGAGGCTTTTTCACCAAAAATTGCTCTAAGAAGTTTTTCTTCAGGTGTAATTGGGCTTTCACCTTTTGGGGTAACTTTTCCAACTAAAATATCGCCAGGCTTTACCTCAGCCCCAATATAAACAATACCTGATTCATCTAAGTTTCTGAGTGCCTCTTCGCCTACATTTGGAATATCTCTAGTTATTTCCTCAGAACCCAGTTTAGTATCTCTAGCCATAACCTCAAATTCTTCAATATGAATAGAAGTAAAGACGTCATCTTTAACAATTTTTTCTGATATTAAAATAGAATCTTCAAAGTTGTATCCATTCCATGGCATAAATGCTACAAGGACATTTTTACCAAGAGCAAGCTCTCCAGAGTCAGTTGATGGACCATCAGCAATAATATCACCCTTAAAAATTTGATCGCCAACTCTAACTAAGGGTCTTTGGTTCATACATGTTGATTGATTTGATCTTTGAAATTTTTTTAGATTATAAATATCTACCCCTAGATCACCAGCCTCTAAATCTCCTTTTGAAGTAACAACAATTCTTTGGGAATCAACTTGATCAACAATACCGTCTCTAGTTGCAACAACAGATGAACCTGAGTCTCTTGCAACAGTTTCTTCCATTCCTGTTCCAACAAAAGGAGCTTCATTTGTAACTAATGGTACTGCTTGACGCATCATATTTGATCCCATCAGAGCTCTATTTGCATCATCGTTTTCAAGAAAAGGAATTAATGCAGCAGCAACTGAAACAGTTTGTTGAGGACTAACATCAACAAAATCAACTGATGTTGGAGGAACAAGATCAAAATCTCCATCATGTCTACAATTAAGAAGTTCAGATAATAGATTTCCTTTTTCATCAGCAGGCTCATCTGCTTGGGCAATTCTATACCTACTCTCCTCAACTGCTGACAAATAAACAATTTCATTTGTTTTCTTACCATCTACAACTTTTAAATATGGACTTTCAATAAAACCATACTTATTAATTCTAGAATAGGTTGCTAACGAGTTTATAAGACCAATGTTAGGACCCTCAGGTGTTTCAATTGGACAGATTCTACCATAATGGGTCGGATGAACATCTCTGACTTCAAAACCAGCTCTTTCTCTTGTCAATCCTCCTGGCCCTAAGGCTGAAACCCTTCTTTTATGAGTAATCTCAGATAATGGATTTGTTTGATCCATAAATTGCGATAATTGTGAAGAACCAAAAAACTCTCTAATGGTTGCGGCTATGGGTTTAGCATTAATGATATCTTGAGGCATAACAGCATCAATATCAACAGAGCTCATTCTTTCCCTTATAGCTCTCTCCATTCTTAGAAGACCAATTCTAAACTGATTTTCAAGTAATTCACCAACCGATCTTACTCTTCTATTTCCAAGATTATCTATATCGTCAATATCTCCTTTACCATCCCTAAGATCAACCAATGTTTTTAGAACGGATGTAATATCATCTTTAGTTAAAACTCTTACGGTATCAGGAATATCAAGATTAAGTCTCATATTTAACTTAACCCTACCTACATCCGAAAGATCATAACGATCAGCATCAAAAAACAAGTTTTCAAAAAGAGCAGTGGCGCTCTCAACTGTAGGTGGCTCACCTGGTCTAAGAATTTTATAAATTTCAAATAAAGCAGTTTCTTTATCTATTGATTTATCAAGAGCAAGAGTATTGCGTAAAAAAGGACTAGAATTAATATTATCAATAACCAAAACAGGTATTGATTTTATCTTTTCTAACTCAAATAAGGAAATTAGCTCTTCTGTGATTTCTTCACCAGCTTCTGCAAAAATTTCACCTGTTTCAGTATTAACAATATCCTCAGATATAAATTTTCCAATTAACTCTTCATTTGAAATTTCTAATTCTTTAATATTTTTCTCTTCGAGCTGTTTCAATAATCTTGGAGTAAGCTTTTTGCCTTGTTCAACAATAACTTTTCCTTTTGAAACAAGTGGAAAAAGAGATTTACTCCCAACAAGATTTTCTTGTATAAAGTCTTTTTTCCATCCATTTTTGAATTTCGCATAGTCTTCACTTTTATAAAACATTGAAAGAATTTCTTCTGCATCGTAACCTAAGCTGTACAAAATTGTTGTAGCGGGAATTTTTTTCTTTCTGTCAATTCTTGCGTTAACAATATCCTTTGGATCAAATTCAAAATCCATCCATGAGCCCCTATAAGGGATAATTCTAGCAGCAAAAAGTATTTTTCCGGAAGAATGAGTTTTACCTCTATCATGGTCGAAGAAAACACCTGGACTCCTATGCATTTGAGAGACAACAACTCTCTCGGTACCATTTATTATAAAGGTACCATTATCTGTCATTAAAGGTAGGTCGCTCATGTATACGTCTTGCTCTTTGACATCCTTAACAGATTTAGCTTGAGTTTCCTCATCAACATCAAAAACAATAAGTCTAAGCGTTACTTTTAATGGAGCAGCATAAGTCAAACCCCTTTGAATACATTCATCAGTATCGAATTTAGGCTCGTCAAAAGAATAGGAGATGTATTCAATAGTGGAAGTTTCGCTAAAATCACTTATAGGAAAGACTGAACGAAAAACATTTTCAAGGCCTTTATCAAGTCTATCTTCGCTAGAAATAAATCTCTGTAAAAAAAGCTCATATGAAAATTTCTGAACCTCTATAAGATTTGGCATTTCAGCAATTTGATCATTTCTTTGAAAAGTCTTTCTTAGTCTTTTTCGATTTTGCAATGTTTGCGACATATTTATTAACCCTGAAGTTATATTGTTAAATAATTTAAAAAAAGTTTTTTACTTAAGTTCTACTGTTGCACCAGCAGCTTCAAGTTTCTCCTTAATTTCATTGGCTTCATCTTTTGAAGCACCTTCCTTAACATCTTTTGGCGCACCTTCTACTAAATCTTTAGCTTCTTTCAATCCAAGGCCTGTTATAGTTCTTACTTCTTTAATAACATTTATCTTCTTATCGCCAGCAGCAGCTAATACAACGGTAAAGGAATCTTTCTCTTCAGCCGCAGCTTCTTCACCACCTACAGAAGGTGCAGCAACAGCAACTGGTGCAGCAGCAGAAACACCCCATTTATCTTCAAGTAATTTTGATAGCTCTGACGCCTCTAAAACAGACAAACTTGATAGTTCTTCAACAATTTTTTCTAAATCAGCCATAATAATCTCCTAATAATAGCATTTATAATAATTAATCAGTTTCCTTTTCTGGAGCAGTTTCTTCTGCAGCAGTTTCCTTTGATGCAGTTTCTTCTGCTGGAGCAGTTTCTTCTGCAGCAGTTTCCTCTGATGCAGTTTCTTCTGTCGGAGCAGTTTCTTCTGCAGCAGTTTCCTCTGCGGAAGCAGTTTCTACTGATGCAGTCTCCTCTGCGGTGGTTTCATTTGTTGCGTTTTCAGTTTCTGGTAATTGTGACTTTGCTTGAATCACCTGAGCTAATTGACCACCTGGTCGAGTTAGAATTCCAGCAATTTTAGTAGCAGGCGCACTTAATACACCAATAATTTTTGCCCTTAACTCATCCATTGTTGGAAGATTTGCAAGTTTCTTAATAACCTCACCATCTATTAACTCACCATCCATCATGCCGCCTACAATCGATAGCTTCTCGTTATCTTTTGCAAAGTCGACAATAATTTTAGGCGATGAAGTTAATTCATTTGAAAATGCAATAGCCGTTGGACCATTAAATAGAGCTTCTAAAGATTTAGCTGATGTATTATCAACCGCTATCTTTGCAAGACTATTTTTAGCAACTCTAAAAGATGTATCAGCTTCTTCTCTAAGAGTATTTCTTAAAGAAGACATTTCTTCTACTGTTAAACCTTCATTTTGAGTAACAATTAGAAAATTTGACTCATCAAAAGCTTTATTCAATGATGAAACAATTTTTTCTTTACTGGCTCTATCCACAAGCTTTCTCCAAAACAAACCCCAAGGGGTCTAACAACAAAAATTCTACAAATAACTATGTAGAATAACCGGCTGTCCTGATATTGAACCGATTAAGAAAAAAATTCTTATTCGTCTCTCTACCTGTCTCATATAGGAGTGAAAAACACTTTAAGTAAAAACACCCATAATCTAGGACAGTTTGCATGCATAATGCATGCATTTGATACCAAAAACTTTAAATGCCTCCAGTATCAATTCTTACTCCAGGTCCCATAGTAGAACACAGAGAAATCTTTTTTATATAGGTTCCTTTAGCACCGCTTGGTTTTTCTTTTCGAACCGCATTAATAAATTCTTTAATATTTTCTGATATAGCATCTTCTGAAAAACTAGCCTTACCAATTCCAGCATGCACTACTCCGCCTTTCTCGGCTCTAAATTCTACAGCACCTGACTTAGTAGACTTTACAGCATCTGAAACATCATTAGTAACAGTTCCAGTACGAGGATTAGGCATCATACCTCTTGGTCCTAAAACCTTACCGAGTTTTCCAACTAAAGGCATCATATCAGGAGTTGATATGCAACGATCAAAATCAATTTTTCCTGAAGCAACTTCATCAACTAATTCCTCTGCACCAACCAAATCGGCTCCAGCATCCTCAGCTTGCTTTGCAATATCACCTCTGGCAAATACAGCTACTCTTACATCTTTGCCAATACCATTAGGAAGACTAACAACTCCTCTAACAGTTTGGTCTGACTGAGACGGATCAAGGCCAAGATTCATGGAAACCTCGATAGTTTCGTCAAATTTTGCATTTGCCTTTGATTTAACGATAGCAACTGCCTCTCTTAGGTCATGATTTTTTTCAAAATCAATACCATCTTCATTAGAAATAGATCTTTTACCTTTTTTTGACATTTTAGTCCCTAACTTCCATACCCATGGATCTTGCAGAGCCTTTAACAATTTCTACGGCAGCATCAAGATCATTTGCATTTAAATCTTTCATTTTTGTTTCAGCAATTTCCTTACATTGAGCAATTGATACAGAACCTTTTGATTCTCTTCCTGGTGTTTGTGATCCTTTATCAATTTTAGCAGCTTTTTTCAACAGATAACTTGTAGGAGCGGTTTTAACTTTAAAAGTAAAAGACTTATCGACATAAATTGTTATAGTAGTTGGTAGAGGTGTTCCAGGAACTTCATCTTTTGTTGCATCATTAAAAGCTTTTGAAAACTCCATAATATTCAAACCTCTTTGACCTAGAGCAGGTCCAATCGGAGGTGAAGGATTTGCTTGACCAGCAGGTACTTGTAACTTTAAATAACCTTCAATTTCTTTTGCCATAACTATCTACCTTATAATTTCTCAACTTGACCATATTGAAGTTCAACAGGTGTAGGACGACCAAATATAGAAACCGCGACCTTTAGTCTAGTTTTTTCTTCATCAATCTCTTCTACAAAACCACTAAAAGAGGCAAAGGGTCCCTCAGATACTCTAACTTGCTCACCAATTTCAAATACTATCGAAGGTTTTGGATTATCAATTCCTTCTTGTACTCTATTGGTAATTCTATCTATTTCAGATTGAGAAACAGGGTGTGGTTTAGTTCCATGATCAGAACCTAGAAAACCGCTAACTTTTGGAGTACTTTTTACTAGATGAAAGGCTTCATCAGTTAATTCCATCTTAATTAAAACGTATCCAGGGAAAAACCTTTTTTCAGTATTTACCTTTCTTCCCCTTCTAATTTCTATAACATCTTCAGTAGGAACTACGATCTCATCAATAAGGTCTTCTATTCCTGCAAGAGAAGCCCTTTCTTGAATAGACTCGGCAACTTTCTTTTCAAAATTAGAATATGCATGAATTATATACCATCGTTTAGACATTAATTAATTCCCTAATCCTAAAATTAATTTAATAAAGAAGCTCATCACCTGATCACTTAAAAAGAAAAAAATAGATGCAATTATTGCGAAGAAAATAACAATAACCGAAGTTATAGTGGTCTCATTTCTTGAGGGCCAAGTAACTTTTGAAATTTCATTTCTAACCTGTTGAATAAATAATAAAGGACTTACCTTTGACATACTATTTCTCCAAAATTTTCGAATTATACCTATTTTTGGCAGGAGTGGAGGGAGTCGAACCCCCAACCCCCGGTTTTGGAGACCGGTGCTCTAGCCAATTGAGCTACACTCCTCCAAAAGTAAATTATTCGACTATTGCCGAAACAACACCAGCACCAACTGTCCTACCACCTTCACGAATAGCAAAACGAAGGTTTTCTTCCATAGCGATTGGAACAATTAACTCTACATCAACTTCAATATTATCACCAGGCATAACCATCTCAGTTCCAGAAGGAAGTGTTACAACTCCAGTAACATCTGTCGTTCTAAAATAAAATTGAGGTCTATAGTTTGTAAAGAATGGAGTATGTCTCCCACCCTCTTCTTTAGTCAAAATATATGCACTAGCTTTAAATTTTGTATGCGGTGTGATTGATTTTGGTTTACAAAGAACTTGTCCTCTTTCTACTTGATCTCTGTCAATACCTCTAAGGAGAACACCTACATTATCGCCTGCTTCACCTTGATCAAGAAGTTTACGGAACATCTCAACACCAGTACAAGTTGTAGTTTGAGTTTCTTTAACGCCTACAATTTCTATTTCTTCATTAACATTGATTACACCTCTCTCAACACGTCCTGTAACAACGGTTCCTCGTCCAGAAATTGAGAAAACATCTTCAATAGGCATAAGGAAAGGCTGATCAACAGGTCTTTCAGGTTGAGGGATATATTCGTCAATTTGTTTCATTAACTCAAGAATTGCTTCTTTACCAATTGCGTCATCTTTTCCCTCTAACGCAGCTAAAGCAGAACCTTTGACAATTGGAATATCATCGCCTGGGAATTCATATTCATTAAGCAATTCTCTAATTTCCATCTCAACTAGCTCAAGAAGCTCTTCATCATCAACTTGATCAACTTTGTTCATGAAAACAGCGAGAGCAGGAACACCAACTTGACGTGCAAGCAAAATATGTTCTCTAGTTTGGGGCATTGGACCATCAGCCGCGGATACGACTAAAATCCCGCCATCCATTTGAGCGGCACCTGTTATCATATTTTTAACATAGTCAGCGTGACCCGGACAATCAACGTGAGCGTAATGACGACCCTCAGTTTCATACTCAACATGAGAAGTTGCAATTGTGATGCCTCTTTCACGCTCTTCTGGAGCATTGTCAATTTGATCAAAAGCAGAGAATTCTGCACTACCTGCATCCGCTAATACTTTTGTAATAGCAGCAGTTAGAGTAGTTTTTCCGTGATCAACATGACCTATGGTTCCGATGTTACAATGAGGCTTGTTACGTTCAAATTTTTCTTTAGACATATTTATACTCCACTAAATTAACTAAAATTGGCAACACCAATTTAAATACTTTGGATTAAATGGAGCGGGTGAAGGGAATCGAACCCTCATCATCAGCTTGGAAGGCTGTTACTCTACCATTGAGCTACACCCGCCTATCACACCACCTGCTGGCTCTTCAACTGGTGGAGGGAGTTGGATTTGAACCAACGTAGGCATAGCCAACGGGTTTACAGCCCGTCCCCTTTAACCACTCGGGCATCCCTCCTAAGTTTAGAGAGCTTACCAGCGCTTTAATCCAAAGCAGAATTGGTTTATTGTGCCTTCTGCAATGAAAGTCAATACCTAGAATTCATTTATTAGAAAAAAACAATATATTAAATTAAAAAAAAATCCATAAAATTTCATTTACTTGTCATTTTTTGATATTAATTTTATAAAGATTAATAGAAAAAAAAGCAGTAAAAATGAGAAAAAACCTAGCAAAAAAGCATAAAAAAGGGAACTCAAATCCTCATTATATTTGGGGTCATCATGCAGTTACTGCGGCTTTAAAAAATAAAAATAGAAAAATTAAAAAATTATATATTACCGAAAAAAATATACCTATTATTGAAAAACTTGACATAAAAAATGAACACCCTCTTGCAATACTAACATTAAGTGAAATTGATAAATTATTTGCCAATAATTCCACAACTCATCAAGGATTTGTTTTAGAAACTTTAAAGCTTAAAAAAAAATCTATTGAAGATAGCTATAACAGTAATCTTATCATTGCCTTAGACCAAGTAACAGACCCTCAAAATATTGGTGCAATAATGAGATCTGCAAAAGTTTTTGGAGCTAAATCTATCATAACTACAAAAAAACATAGCCCTGGAGAAACTGGCTCTCTTGCAAAAGCGGCTTCAGGTGCTTTAGAATTTATTGATTTTATTGAAGTTACAAATCTATCTTCAACATTGACAACTTTATCAAAAAAAGGTTTTTTAATCATAGGTCTAGATGAATTAGGTGAGTCTAATCTAAATGAAGTTAAAATTGATATTAATCAACCTAAGGTCTTGGTTATGGGCTCGGAGGGAAAAGGCTTGAGAAGATTAACAAAAACTAAATGTGATATTATGGCTTTTATAGAAAATAAAGCCGAAGATAATTTCTCCACTCTTAATGTTAGCGTTAGTGCAGCCATATCTTTATACCAACTTTCATCAAGTAATTAATGAATGACCTTTAAATCTTTAAATAAACTTTTCTTTGATAGAGCCGAACAATATAATGAAAAACCTTTTTTATGGGCAAAAAAAAATAAAGAATGGATACCTTTAACTTGGAATGAGACATCTTTAAAAGTAAAAGAGTTTGCAGGGGGCTTACGATCCCTTGGAATTCAGCCGGGGGATAAGGTTGTTATTATTTCCGAAAATAGACCAGAATGGGTTATTGCTGACCTTGCAATAAACCTAGTTGGTGCCATAACTGTCCCAGCATACACTACAAATACTGAAGACGATCATCATTATATTTTAGAACACTCTGATGCAAAAGCTGTTATAGCCTCAAGTAATATTTTAGCTAACAGAGTTGCTCTTGCTACTACTAGAACTAATCTATGTAAAATATTGATAACATTAGAAAATTATAGCGGATTTGAACCTGAAGATTTAAAAATCATTAAATTTGAAGAGGTTAGTGATTTCGGAAAAAATAACATTGAAGCAGCATTGGATCATTTTGAAGATATTCAATCTGATGATGTCTCTTGCATTATATATACCTCTGGAACAGGAGGTAGGCCCAAAGGTGTAATGCTTACCCATAGAAATATATTTTCAAACTTACAAGGTGCAGAAGATCTGCTGGAGATTATTGGCAAAAAAGATAATAAATATCTTTCATTAATTCCTTTATCGCATTCCTATGAGCATACAGCTGGTTTGTATTTACAAATTGATCTTGGTTCTCAAATTTATTTTTGCGAGGGTCCTGAAAAATTTTCTCAAAACCTAAATGAAGTCTCCCCCACTTTAACAACTGCCGTGCCAAGAATTTTTGAAGTTATTCATGATAGAATAAAAATCCAAATGAAAAACCAAAATCCTATTATTAAATTTATTTTTAATAGAGCTGTAGCGGTTGGTATTAAAAGACATCATCATGGTCTTAATTTATTAGAAAATATTGAATATAGGTCTTATACAAATTTAATAAGAAAAAAAATTAATAAACAGTTGGGTGGAAAATTAAGAGCCTTTGTGTCTGGGGGTGCAGCTTTAAATCCTGAAATTGGTGACTTTTTTATTGGCCTTGGTGTCAAAATACTTCAAGGATACGGCCAGACTGAAGCTAGCCCGTTAATAAGTGCAAATAGACCAGAAAAAATAAGAATTGAAACTGTTGGACCTGCTGTAAAGGGAGTAGAGGCTAAACTTACTGAAGAAGGTGAATTAATTGTTAAAGGTGACTGTGTAATGAAAGGTTATTGGAAAGATGAAAAAGCTACTAACGAAACAATTATTGATGGGTGGCTTCATACTGGTGATATTGCAACAATTTCTGAGGATGGATTTATTACAATTACAGGAAGAAAAAAGGAATTAATTGTAAATTCAGGAGGTGATAATATAGCGCCAGCTAGACCTGAAGCAGCACTAACATTTCAAGAAACAATTTTCCAATCAATGGTTATTGGTGATAGACGCCCTTATCTTGTTGCTGTGATTGTTCCTGAAGTTGAAAAAATAAAAAACTTAAGTGATAAAGAAATAAATGAAATTATTTCATCCGAAGTAAAAAAAGCAAATGAAGGTTTATCTTCAATCGAGAAAATAAGAAAATTTATTATTGCAGAAGAACCTTTTTCTACTGAAAATGGTCTTTTAACTCCTACAATGAAAGTTAAACGCCATAAGGTTTTTGAAATCTATGGTGAAAATTTAGATGATCTTTATGGATCAAAAACTCATTAAAACAATACTAATCTTCTTTTGAAAAATTGAGTATTAGTTCTAATGCTCCAAGCATAATTCCAGGCTGATGCTCAAATTTAGTTTCAGGTGTAAAACTTATATCTTTAACCCTATCAAAAATTAAATTCCAAGTTATAACTTGCTCTAACCGGGAAATTCCATTTCCTGGACATGTTCTATGACCCTGAGAAAATGTTAAATGTCTTGTAAGAGCTTTTCTATTAAGATCAATTTGATGCGGGCATTCAAAAACTTCCTCATCCATATTAGCTGCACCATATCTCAAATGTAAAATTGAGCCTGGCGGAACTTTAACACCTTGAAATTCTTCTTCTTGGGTTGTCATTCTGGTTGATAAACCTTGAGTTGGAGCTCTAACCCTAAGGGACTCCTCAACAAAAGCCCTTATTTTACTTCTGTCATTTTTTAATTCATCAAAAAGGTCTGGATTTTTGCATAATATTTGGGCCTGCTCTGAGATAGCATATTGAGTTGTTTCAAGACCCCCAATTATCATTGCATAAGCAACTCCAATAATTTCAGTATCTGTTAACTTTCTATCATAAGGCTCATAATTAACATCAATCAAAAAAGATAACATATCATCTTTTGGATTTTTCTTTTTTTCTTCTAACTGATCAACTACATACTCACCAAACTCTTTTAAAAGAATTTGTTGCTCATCAGACTGTTCTTTAGTAAGTAAATTTCTATGCCCTTGTCCATAAACAAACGGCATTACCATTGCATCACCCCATTTTTTCAAAGAAGGTATATCAGAAAGTGGAAAACCAATAACATTTGCCATTACAATTTGAGGCAAAGGTCTTGCAAATTCGGAAATAAATTCAACCTGATCATTATTAATCCATTTATCAATTAATCCATTGGCAGATTCTGTAATCATTTCTTCATGTCTCTCTGCACCTGTTCCAACCCAAGGATCAGTTAATTGACGCTTATGAGCTTTCCATAATTCTTCATTAGGCCTCAGACTCATTATAGAAACTTGAAGAGCATTCATTAAGTTTGGATCATGCCTACTTACAACAGTACTGGCAGGAAGTGTTTTTTTAGAAGCTTCATCCTCATCATCAGAATTAAAGCCACTCACACCTGCTTTTTCAAGATCAGAACTTTTCATTACTGGAGGTGGAAATCTCAGAATATCCTTTACTACAAAAGCTATATCTTCGTATTTAGATAAAATAAAACCATCAGTATCAGGTGAAGTTCCCTCTCCGGGAATTCTATGAACTGGCGCCTCATTATGAAGAATCTTATAGGAGTCATACCAATATTTTTGTGCCCCTGGAGCAAAGAGATCAATCTCATCTAATGACATAGGACATTTGGTTTGATTATTATTATCGGTAATTTCTGAACTCATAAAACCCTCATACTAATTTCTTAAACAATAAGTTCTAGTATATTTTCAAATATAAAAACTTCAAGAAATAAAAAACGGCCCGAATAAATTAATATTCGAGCCGCTTAATAAAGTTACTTTTTACGCTTAATATGAAGCAGAAAAGGTAATACCGAGTGTTTGAGGTTCATTCCACCAACCGCGAGAAGTTAAGCCACCGATAGTTGCCCATCTTTGCTCTCTCTCATCAGTTAAGTTTCTACCCCAAATAGTTATGCTATAATTATCAATAGAATAATTAATAGTCGCATTTACATTCTCGATACTATCTAGGTCACCATAAGGATTATTTGATGAGTCAGAATTCATTTCATCTCTGAAACGATAGGAAATTCTTCCTTTCAATTCACCATCACCAACTTGAGTAGTGTAAGAAGTTGTAATACCAAATGTATTTTCAGGAGTATTACGTGGAATTAGACCTGAATTATCAGTGATAACCCCATCACCAGTAAGGTCAGCAAGATAATCTTTATACTCGGCTTCAAGATATCCGTAAGTAACCATAAGATCCCAAGCTTCAGTAACCTGATACATTAACTCTAATTCTAAACCGTTCATCTCCATTGATGCAGCATTACGAATAACAGTAGCAACATTAGCTAGGTTAACCGGTATTAAGATTGATTCTTGCTTATCATCATATTCAGATCTAAAGATAGCACCATTGAAAACCATTCTTCCATCTTGCAATGTTGATTTCCAACCAAACTCATAATTTTTTACATATTCTGGTTCATAACCTGGATAAATATCGTAATTAGCTTGACGAGCAAAGAAACCACCACTTTTAAAACCTTCGCTATAATTTGCGTAATACATTAAATTGTCAGTTGGTTGATATCTAACTCCAATTTTTGGAGTAGTCTCGTCCCATTTTGCTGAGTATGGTGTAGGATTATATATTCCTGGCCACGGCTCTCCTCTTAATGGGTAGTAACCAGGGGCTGAAGCACCTCCAACAAAGTCTTTCTCCTCTTCAGTCCAACGGAAGCCCGCAGTTATTGTCCATTGATCAGTAACAAACCAATCTACTGAAGCAAACACAGCTATGGATTCTGTAAGTTGTGTTTGTCCATTATTTCCAGCAACATCATCTTCCCATACATCTACATCATCATAACCAGGAACACCTTTTCTACCAAAAGGCCAAGGTGGAACTCCTAAACGTGATAATTGATAAAATAAATCATATACGTTCCATCTTTGAGCAAAATCTGCTTCCCAATCATAAACACCAGCAATGAATTGGAATTTATCAGAAAATTGTGAGGTTACTCTGAACTCATGACTTGTTTGTTCCCAGTCATTAAAGAAATTCATTCTCAATAGACGAGCCCTTGATCCATCAAAGTCTTGCATATTTTGTTCATCCATATCTCTTAAAGAATAGATATAAGTAAATAAGAAATTTTCAGTATCATAATTTGCTGTAATGATAGTTGATTCATACTCATTATCACTGAAATTTGTACCATCAGACTCTGTTATATCAGGACCATCATTGGCATCTTTTTCACAACCATTATATGGATCGAAACCAATTTGAGTAATAGTACAAGCAAGTTCGCCTACTCTATTTCTATTAACATAAACACCTTGTTCACTCTTATCTTCCATAATTTCATGATGAAGTTTTAAGCTGAAATTATCATTTGGCTCCCAAAGTAATGCAAAGCCATAATTTAACTTATCATCGCCACCAACATCAGTTTTAAGAGTTGTATTATAAACATGCCCATCATGCTGAATACTTGCAGCAAAAACTTTTAGTCCGAGTGTATCTTCAATTATTGGTAACTGGACAACAGCCTTAACATCTTGTCTGCCAAAGTCACCTACTGTTAAACTTAGATCAGCACCCATTTCATTTAATGAAACAGGTGTACGAATTACATTTAAAATACCACCAGTTGTATTTTTACCAAATAAAGTTCCCTGAGGACCACGAAGAACCTCAATTCTCTCTATATCAAAATTATCAAGAAGAACACCACTTGATGTACCAAGAAACATACCGTCCATAACAACACCAATTGATGGCTCATAACTTTTATCGCTCTCTAGAGATGCCACACCTCTAATTGTTATAGCAGCACCGCTGGCAATACCAGGTGTTCTATTAATAAATAGATTTGGTGCAAAAGCCTGTATATCCTCTATTCTTCGAACACTACTTTCACGAAGTTGCTCGGTAATAGCAGTAACTGCCATTGGAACGTCTTGAATAGACTCATCCTTTTTTCTAGCAGTAACAATAATTTCTTCAATTCCAAGGGTTGGAGTACTATCCTGAGCTGAAACTGAGAAACTTATTGGAATAGCTATAACTAAGGAAATAGTTAGTGTAAGAAATTTTTGAAATAATTTCATTTATGCCTCCCCCATAAGAATAGAAAATAAAGTAAGTTTACTTTATTTAATAATTAAATATTTATTAACAAAATAAATATTATTTATACAATAAATATTGAAAAAAAACATAAAGTCAAACTATTAGATAAAACCTTTGAAATTTTGGTAAATAAATGTATAAACCTCTGATGAAATTGCCGACGTAGCTCAACTGGTAGAGCACCTGATTTGTAATCAGGGGGTTGGGGGTTCAAGTCCCTCCGTCGGCACCACAAATATTTTTTTAAAATTTTGGTATCAATCATATGCAATCATTTAAAGATAAAGTCGCAGTCATAACGGGGGCTGGATCGGGAATGGGTCAACAACTGGCTATTAATCTCGCAAAAGAAAATTGTAATCTTGTTATTTGCGATATTAACAAAAAAACAATCCAAGAAACTGAGGAAATTATAAGAAATTATAATGTATCATGTACTGCATTAAATTTAGATTTAAGAGATAATAAAAATATCAAAACACTTTTAGAAACAACACTTAAAAATTATAATAAGGTTGATTTATTATTTAATAATGCAGGTGTAGTTGCTCCATCATCTTTTCTAAATTTATCGGAAGAGGATTGGGATTGGTGTAATGATATAAATTTTAATGCACTTGTAAAACTATCCAGGATTTTTTTACCATATCTAATAAAAAGTGATGAAGGCGCGTTAATAAATACCTCTTCAATTTTTGGTATTATAACTACTCCAAACAATACAGTTTATCACTCTTCAAAATTTGCAGTTAGAGGTTTTACAGAGAGTCTGGCAATGGAATTAAAAGATGAAAAAATTCAGATTCACACAGTTTATCCAGGTCATATTGGAACTAATATCGTTTTAGATGCAAAGTTTGATAAAGATTTTTTGGCAGCAGAAAATGAAAATAAAAACAATCCTGATAGCAAGCCTATAACAATTCAAGAGTTTGGTTCAACTTTTAAAGATACAGGCATGAATCCTAATAAAGCTGCAAAAATTATTTTAAAAGGAATAAAAAGAAATAAAAAAAGAATTTTTGTTGGCTTGGATGCAAAGGTTATGGAAATTGCCCAAAGAATAACACCTTCGCACTTCATGAAATTAATACCATTTTTAAATCTTCTTATTTTTCCTTATTTTATTAAAAGATTAAAAATGACAAGAGTATTAATCTCGATTGCTAAAGGCAGAAAAAGTTAACTATTTAAAAATTTGCCAAGTCTATTGTTAATGATTTCCTCAGATTCTAACATAATTTGATCAATTAATTCTTTGCATGTTGGAATATCATTAATTAATCCGGCAACCATTCCGCATGACCAAGCACCAGATTCTGGTTCGCCATCATTCATAACCTTTGGATAAACACCAGCTACCTCATCAATGATATCTTCAAATTTTAAATCAGCACCTAAATCCTTCTCTTTTTGAAGTAATTTCTCAACAGCTGGATTGTTTAATACACGTTCGGTATTTCTTAACGGTCTCATAACCAATCTAGTATCAAGTTCACTTGCATTTAAAATTGCCTGCTTTACATTTTCATGAACAGGAGCTTCTTTTGTAGCAATAAATCTAGTACCCATATTCATACCTTCTGCACCCATGGATAAAGCTCCAACCAAACTTCTTGCATCAGCCATTCCACCTGATGCTACAAAGGGTATTTCTAGTTCTTCAGCAGCCCTAGGAAGAAGAATAAAATTCGGAACATCATCTTCACCTGGATGTCCACCGCATTCAAAACCATCTACAGAAACAGCATCACAGCCAATCGACTGGGCTTTTAGGGAGTGACGAACAGAAGTGCATTTATGAATAACTTTAATACCAGCGTCCTTAAGCATTGGTAGATATTGTGCAGGATTATTTCCTGCTGTTTCCACTACTTTAATGCCAGCATCGATAATTACTTCAAATAAAGCAGGGTAATCAGGTGGATTAAGTGTAGGAAGAAAAGTCATATTAACACCAATTGGTTTATCAGTCATTTCTTTACATCTGGCGATTTCTGCAGCTAATTTTTCTGGAGTGCCCTGAGTTAATCCTGTTATTATTCCCAGTCCGCCTGCATTTGATACCGCAGCAGCCATTTCTGCCAATCCAACAAAATGCATTCCACCTTGAATAATTGGGTGCTCAATCTCAAAAAGCTCTGTGATACGTGTTTTCATTGTTTTTTCCTTTATTAATCAAATAGTGATGGAAGATCTTTATCAGATGTATTCAAAATTTTATCAACCCAGCCATGGAAACATTGACCACCGCCTTCATTTTTTCCAAACATTACATCCTTAATCATACCTGTTTTGAGTGATTTTTGTAATTTAATTCCCGTTGAATAATCTTCCTCTCTCACAACATATTCAAGAAGATCAAACTGTTTTTCTGCTTCAATCTCCTGTTCTTTTGTTGGTTTTTTTTCCATTAGGTAATATTGCGTTGTATATGAGTCTTCAGGTGTTTCTCCAGGCATAAGTTGGGATAGCATGATTGAACGACCTCCACCTCTAAATGAGGCAATTGATACATTTGGAAATATTGTCCAAACCCCTGCCATAAGCATATCCATCGGCCAATCTTCAATAGGTAATTCTGGATCAGCCTCAAGAACTCCTCCTTCTTCTGAAGATGATATTCTTGCAAGCGGTGAAACAACTCTTTGGTGAGGTCCCCACTCATAATAATTTGCTTTATTAGAAATTTCTTTACCGAAAGTTTCGCTATGTAAAATAGGAAGATGATATAAATCTAAATACCCATCATATGCAACTTTCCAGTTAGGTCCTTTTAAAACACGTGTACTAAAAACATGCCAATTCTTTAAATCAAATAAATCTAACATTTCATCGTAACCGGATAGAAATTTTACCATATTTACATTTGATTCAGAATTTAAGATAACCCATATAATTCCAGCTTTCTCTAAAACTGGAAGAGATACTAAACTATTACAATCCTTTTCTAAATTACCGAAGTCCTCTTGAGATGTAATACCTATCAGAGAGCCATCTTCATTATATGTCCATCCATGGTAGGGACAGCTGAATCTTTTTTTATTACCAATTCCTTCCTCAACCAAAGCAGCCCCCCTGTGAACACATGCATTGAGGTAAGCTTTAACTTCATTTTTTGAATTCCTAACAATTAAAACTGGGACACCCAATGCCTCTATAGCTTTATAATCGCCGGCATTTGGAATTTCTTGTGATACCCCCAAAACTAGAGGTAATCTTTTAAAAATAAGATTAACCTCTTTATTCCATCTCTCTTGATCAAAATAATTAGATGCAGGTATTTTAACGATATTTTCGACTAACTCCATTGTACCAGCATCGGCATGCCTTTTATTATTTAAGGCCATATCTAAAAGCTTTTCTTTACTCATTTAACTCTCCACAAATAATAATAAATACAAAAAAAACAACATAATCAATGTTAAAAAATTTATAATTATAATTTTATGCCCTTTTTATTGTTAAACCTCCGTCTACAGCTAAAACAGCTCCGGTAATAAATGATGATGAAGGAAGACAAAAATTTAATGTAGCATGGGCAACCTCTTCAGGGTCACCATATCTTCTTAACGGAACTCTTCTTTTTGAATAAACTTCTTTATCTTTATCAGGTATTTTTTCTGTCATAGCTGTATTTATTGGACCAGGGCAAATACAATTTACTGTTATGCCTTTTTTACCTAATTCAACTGCTAAAGAACGAGTTAAGCCTATAACACCATGCTTAGCAGATGTATATGGAGAGTGCATTGGTGAAGCACCTAAACCCTCTGTTGAGGAAATATTTACAATTCTTGGTGTACTAGACTTTTCTATAAATGGAAGGCACTCTCTAATAAGAACTGCTTGACCTTTAAGTAAAACATTATGAGTTTTATCCCAATATACTTCAAAATCGTCATTATCAATTGAGGTTGGAAGTGCTATTCCAGCGTTATTAATTAAAATATCAATCAGACCATACTTATTAGTTATTTTTTTAACTACATCCTGAATATTTTTTTTGTCAGAAATATCTAAAACATAGCCCTCTGCATCACTTTCATTTTTTTTAATTTTATCTACAACATTATCGACTGAATATTGATTAAGATCAGAGACTATTACGACCGCCCCTTCATCTGAAAAAAGCTCAGCTGTAGCCCTACCCATTCCACTAGCAGCACCAGTAACCAAAACAATTTTTCCTTTTATTGAACGAGAAAACTTTGATAAACGACTCATTTTCCGTCCAATTTATCTAAAACCTTTACCACTGCAAAAAGAATGCCTATTGCAACTAAAACACCAAACATCGATAGTAAAAAACCAAACAAATAAATCTCCTAAAATTAAGATTACTAGAGAATTTTTGTCATATCAAATGTTTAACTAGCTAATTTTAGTATTTGAATTATGTCGTCCTTTTTATTAATTGGCTTTGGGTTGGACTGAACTGTAGGATGATTAAGACCATATTCCGCTATTTTATCCCATTGACTTTCCTTGATACCAACTTCTTCAAGCGTTTTTGGTAAGCCAAGATCCGAAATCAATTCACTTACAGCCTCAGAAGCTGAGAGATTTGGCCTGCCTAGAGCATTTGCAATCCATTTTTGTTTTTCTTTATTGTGGCTTTCGTTCCATTTTAAAACTGCAGGTAACATCACGCATGATGTGTGTCCATGAGGTACAGATCCAATTGAGCCAAGAAGATAACCAATTCCATGACTGGCTCCCATAGGAGTACTCCCTAAATTTTTTGCAATCATCCACACTGCTTTTTGTGATAAGGACCTAGAAATAATATCATCTCTATCTTTATAAGTACCTCTTAATGAACTTCCAAATAATTGAAGTGAATTAAGAGCCATTGGTGGTATAAGTGGATTTGTAGAGTTTGCACAAAGTCCCTCAACGGCATGGTCCACAGATCTAATAGCTGTTGATAACCAAAGCCAGTCAGGTGTATGAAGGGTTATTGCAGGGTCAAGTATAACTACTTGAGGGCATATGTCATCACCTGAATATCTCTCTTTAAGCTGAATTTTTGAATCCATAGCACCACCAATAATAGAGTATTCTCCTCCAGACAAAGTTGTTGGAATAGCAATTTGTCTAATTTTTGATTTAATTTTTTGATGCTTATTAGATATTTTTTTTAATTCATCGACGGAATTTATACCAAGAGAATAACATAATTGAACAACTTTTACTGTATCTATTGGCGTACCTCCACCAACAGTAATTATTATATCGGGTGAATATTTTTGTACTTTATTTGCGCATTCAATAACATTCTCTAAAGGTGAGTGCGCAATGCAATTATCAAATAAACCAACAAATTTTTTACCCAAATTATCTATTACATTATTAATTTCGTCAGTTTTTTTTGATAGTGTAGATGAAGAAACAATAAAAACTTTTTTAGCATTTAATCTTTCTATCTCGCTTTCAATTGCTTCCAGAGATGGAGTATCCCAAATTACTCTATCTAAGGGACTATATGTGTAAACATTATTCATATCTTTTTGCTGGTATACAAATCATTTATTTATCTGAAATAAATAAACCAATTTTATCAATTGCCTCATTAGCCTCAGGTAAAAAAGGTGCATAACCATGAAAAACGTGTACCATATCGTCCCATATTTCTAAAGTTACATCACAACCAGAAGATTTTGCCCTTTCTTCTATTTTTTTAGAGTCATCTAGTAAAACTTCTCTTGAGCCAACCTGAATCAAAATAGGCGGAAATCCATCAAAATTTCCATAAACAGGTGATGCGTAAGGATTCTTTAATTCTGATTCATCATTAATATAGATATCCCTAAAAGCTGAAATAGCCTCTTTTGTTATGTATGGATCTAGGGATTGATTTACCTCATATGAACCAGAAACAGGGTCTAATTCTGCCCAAGGAGATAGAGGAATTACAGCATTTGGCAGTGCCATATTGCTGTCTTTCAATGCCAAAGTAACTCCTAAAGCTAAACCACCACCAGCAGAATCACCACATATAAACGATTTATTTGCATTTTGCTTACCTTCAGGACCATTTTCTAACATCCAATTAAATGCCTTTTTTGAGTCTTCAATAGCTGCTGGAAACTTATTTTCTGGAGCCAAACTATAGTCTATAACCAAAACAGAGCAATCAGTAGCTTTTGCTATTTGACTAGTTAGAGATAAATAACCTCTTATTGAGCCAATCGCATAACCACCACCATGTAAATACAAAATTCTTTTATCTGGATCTGAGTTTTCAGTAGTGACCCATTGCGCATAAATACCGTCAGCAACAACTGGTGAGTTTTTTCCAATTGGTTTAATACTATCATCGGCTGAAAAATAATCATCATTAGTGTAACGAAAATGCTTCATTCCAATGCTTTCATCAGTTATTGAGAAAAAAGTTTTTACAAGATTCTCTTGATGGCTATAAACTATTTTACTCTGTAATGAGCTACTTTTTCTCTGTTGTGCAACAGGATAACCCCTATACAATCGACCTTTTTTATTTTTATTTTCAGAGTTATTTTCGCTTCTAATAAATATAATTATTACTGCAATAGCAGTGGATGAAAGTATAAATGCACAACTCCATCCAAAAATTAAACCCACCATTATTAAGTCCATTGCTCTCTCCTTAAATCTTTTATATTATGATAGACTCATACCGCCATCCACTGTTAACATTTGACCTGTTACATAAGAAGCCTCTTCACTACTCAAAAAACAACATACTTCTCCCATATCTTCAGGAGAACCCCACCTTCGTAATGGTATACTCTTTAGAGAATTCTCATATCTTTTTTCATTGCCAAAAGTAACCTCTGTAAGTTTTGTTGCAACATAACCAGGGGCAATACCATTTACTCTAATTCCATCCCTAGCCCATGCTTCAGCAAGAGTTTTAATAAGAGTCAAAAGCCCTCCCTTTGATGCAGAATATGCGGGATTTCCTCTAACAGCATGAAAACTCGCACCAGAACCTATAATAACAATAGAACCATTATTTTTTGATAAATTTTGATGAAAAAATGTACATGATGCCATCACTGAATTTAAATTAAGATCAACAACTTTCTTAAAAGTCTCCATTTCAAATTCCTTTTGGTTATAAGCAACAATTCCCTGCGAACAGACTAAAGTATTTATATCATTGAATGGTAAAGATAGTTTTTCTAAATTTTCATGCTCAGATAAATCCAATTTTTTATAGATACATTTTTTTATATTTTCAGATATTTCCTCATCATAATCATTTATGCTATCTCTTGTGCCAGTAATGCATACATTTGCACCTTTATCGATATAGGAAGAAGCTATACCCCTTCCTATTCCACTACTTCCTCCAATGACAATTATATTTTTATTTTTATAATTCATTTTATTTCCATTACGCCGAATAACCTCCATCGACTGGTAAGGATTGACCACTAATATATCCAGCATTTTTGGATGCTAAAAATACTACTGTATCAAATAGTTCTTCTGGAGCACCAGCTCTTCCAAGAGGAACTTGATTCATCCATTGATCTAAAATTCCACCTGGAGGGGAGTCAATTTCTTGAGAAAGTCCAACAGCTATTAACCCAACAGCTACACAATTGGCCCTTATACCATGGTGACCTTCTTCTCTGGCTATTGCTGTACACAAATGTTGAACTCCAGATTTAGGAATGGAGGATAGCCCATCTGTACTGATATATCTATGAATTGCGGCTGTTGTTAAAGCTGTTATGGACCCGCCTCCACCTTCTTTAAGAATTGGAACTACTGCTTTAAGAACATGATAAAAACCTTTAATATCAGCATCTAAAGTATAATAAACATCCTCAGGTTTTGCCTCTAAAACTGGCATAATATGCAAAAAAGGACCTGTTGCAAAAATTACTGAATGAATTTTTCCAAATTTATCTTTTGCTTGATTAGAGAATTTTTCAACAGCTTTTAAATCAAGAAGATCAACGCTTCCAATTAATCCATCTCTTCCTATTTTTTGTATATTAGCTAAATTACTTTCGGCGCTTTCTTTATTTTTAAAATATGTAAATGCTACATCGCTTCCACTCTCAGCAAGCAGATTTACAATCCCTGTGCCAAGGCCACCAGAGCCTCCAAAAACCAATGCGGCTCCATCAGAAAATCTATATTTCGTCATTTATTTCTCCCTTTTCACAATGTAATAAAATCATAAAAAACCTATGCTTAAAAGCATTAAATCTAAGAAACAATTATATCATTTGGATTGGTCTCAAATGAATTCATTAAAACCTCTTTTATTGCAGGAGCAGCTAAAATTTTCTCCTCTGCATCTTTTGAAACAGCATTACCCTGATGAAACCTGTTTTCTATACCTTTGAGAATACAGAAAAGCTTTATTAGTGAAAATATGCATGCATTTCTTAGCAAAAGAATATCTACTTCTTTTTTATATGAATTTTCATACCATAATAAAAAATCACTTGCCGATGGCAGACCGTTCTCCTTCCAGTCTCCTCCTATCCCATACAAAATTCCAGAAGGTATCAACCAGTTTATAATTTGAAAACTTATGTCAACTAGAGGTTCACCAAACGAAGATAACTCCCAATCAAGAACAGCCTTACATTTCTTATCATGACCAATAATGGTATTGTCTAACTTAAAATCGCCATGTAAAAGAGATAAACCACCATCTGAAGGTAATTTAGTTAAAATATTCTTATAAATTTTTTCAATTTCTTTATCTTTTGTAGACTCATCATGAAAAATTTGATCATACCAAAGTGATAAATTTCTTTTCATAAATCCATGATTTTTTTTAAAAGGAAGTTTCAATTCGTTAATATCATAACTATGAAGTTTTCCTAAAACTTCAGCTAGAGATTTGTATATTTTTTTTTTATTTTCAAGGTTTTCATTCGGTAGAAAAGGATCAAAATTAATATCACCATCTTCGAAGTTCATAACGTAAAACATTCTTCCAATTAACTCTGAATTTTCGCATAAAACATAGGGTTCCGGAGCCTCAAAACTTTTGTTTGATAATGCCTTTAGGACAAAATATTCTCGATCAACTCTATGAGCACCTCTGGCTAAATTACCAGTTGGTTGAGTTCTTAATACCTTAAAATTATTTTCATTATCTCTTATCAAAAACGTAGGGTTAGATTGTCCATCGCCTATTGGCTTAGGACTAAAATTTTTATTTACAAAAAAATTTTCTAATGACAAAAATTCAATGATTTTTTCAAAGTCACTTTGATCAAGATCCATTATTGTTTATCTCTAAATATTGATTTTCAGCATTTAAAAACATTAATTCATAAAGACTCTCAAACATCTGAGTCATTTCTTTAGGAGAAGAACTCTTATCAATCCAATTACTTGAAATAGAAGATTCGGTCTGTTTTTGGGAAACTTCTCTAAATTCAATGTTAGCTATATAATTTTTAACGGGAAGACATGAAGTATCTACAATAGAATATACAAAAAAACTTTCGTCATACATTGCTTCAAGTCTTTCTATAATCTCTCCAGGATATTTTTGTTTTTTTCCAAGAGTTAAATATCGCAATGAACCTATATCGTTGCTCTCACATTTTACTTCATCTATTATTGGAGGGGGAAGAAGAGAGCCAATATTTTTAAAATCAGACATTCTTTTCCATAAATAACTTTTAGGAACATTAACAATTCTTTTGTGATTTGCGGATTTAATAATCATAGTCATAGAGCTCCATTTAAAAATATTGCAAGTTATAATACCCATGATATGTTATTTATTATTTAAAAAAAATAATAATAATAAAAATTTTGGGGATGATAAATTGGTTACAAAAGTCGACTATGATGCAATTATTGTTGGGGCAGGTTTTGCAGGATTAGCATTAATTCATCATCTTAAAAAATTAGGTATTTCATTAAAGGTTTTTGACAAAGCATCTGGAATTGGAGGAACTTGGAATTGGAATAAATATCCAGGAGCAGCTACTGATAGTGAAGGTTATTATTACTGCCTATCCTTTTCAAAAGAAATTATGCAAGAATGGACTTGGTCAGAGCGATATCCAGGTTGGGAAGAAACAAATCGATATCTTCATTTTGTAGCTGATAAATGCAATATGTGGCCAGATATTCAGCTTAACACTGAAATTATAAGCGCTGAATTCAATAATGATAAGAAAATTTGGATTGTAACTACAAATAACGGTGAAAAATTAAGCTGTAAATACTTTATAAGCGCTATGGGAATGATATCTCAACCAGTAATTCCAAATATAAAAGGTAGGGAAAAATTTGAGGGTCCATGTTTTCACTCGTCTAGATGGCCACAAGAAGGACTTAATTATGAAGGTAAAAAAATTGGTATTATTGGATGTGGCGCATCAACTGTTCAAATGTTGCCAATAATGGCTAAAACCGCAGAAAGTGTTACAGTTTTTCAAAGAACTCCAAATTTTGTATTACCAGCAATGCAAAGACCAATGACACCAGAATGGGAAAAAGAAATCAAAGATAATTATGATGAAATTATTCAAAAATGTAGAAATCATGTTTTTGGTATGGCTTTTGATAGTCCTGTAGGACGTAATGCGGTTGATACGCCACCCGAGGAACGTGAAAAAATATTTGAAGAAAACTGGAAAGGAAGTTTCCGATGGGTTTTTGAAACATTCGATGATCTTTTGGCGGATCCAGAGGCCAATAAAATGGCAGCTGATTTTGTTATCAAAAAAATGAAAGAAAAAGTCAAAGATCCAATTACTGCTGATCTTCTTACCCCAAAAGGTTATCCTTTATTTGCTAAAAGACCTCCATTAGATCATGGATTTTATGAAGCGTTTAATAGAGAAAATGTTAATCTTGTCGATATAAAAAATAATGAACCAATATCAGAAATTACTGAAAAAGGGGTTAAAACAACGAAAAATAATTACTCTTTTGATATAATTATTTTAGCAACAGGTTTTCAAGCATACACAGGTGCTCTTGAGGCTTTTGATATCAAAGGAATTAGTGGTTCAACTATCAGAGATAAATGGGAAAAAGAGTCTAAATCAATCATGGGTGTATGTATTTCAGATTTTCCAAATTTGTTTACTGTTACCGGGCCACAGGCACCTTTTGCAAATCTACCCACTTCAATAGAACAGAATGCACTTTGGATTTCTGATTGCATAAAAAAAATGGAGGAAGAAGGCCACATATTGTGCCAACCTCTTAAAGAAGCAGAAAATGAATGGTCTGCACATGTATCCGAAATTCATAAACAAACATTAATGGATGTTGGTGATCAAGTTCACTCTTGGATGATGGGTGCTAACATCGAGAATAAAAATGCAAGAGTTTTGATTTATTTTGGTGGTGCAGGAGTTTATTATGACAGGTTAAGAGAGTCTGTTGATAAAGGTTTTCCAGAGCTAGCATTCAGCTAATTTTATTCTTAAACTCGCCTGACCAAAAAAGGAGTGGTTTTTTATTTTTGTTCAAAATTTCAAAATTACTCACACTACCTATTATGATTGAATGATCTCCGGATGGAATAATTTCTTTTCTTGAGCATGCTATCCAGCCTAATGAATTTTTAAGTATAAGGCCAAATTCATGATCAATAAATTCTATATCATCTAAAGAATGATTGCTTTTCATTGACAAGAGTTTAGCGATGCTTAATTGATCTTCAGAGAGAAAATTAAAAATATATTTATCTTTATCAATAATTTCCTCATAAACGTCTGAGTCATTATCAATACACCACAATGTTAGAGGTGGATTTAGAGAAACCGATGCAAATGAATTTACAGTAATTCCTCTCGGTTTTTTATCCTTACTATAAAAAGAAATTGCACAAACACCTGTAGCAAATTTTCCAAAAATATCTCTTAAGTTACGATTTTGAGGATTTTCAGATTTCATTTTTTGTCTTTTAGATAAAAATTATACTGACTTAGTCAGTTATTTTAACTGGAAGAGAGAGATAGCCTTTTACGAACGAAGAGTTTACGCGTTCAGGCTCAGCTAATACTTCAATATTATTAAATCTTTTCATAATTTCTTCCCATAATATCTCTAGTTGCATATCAGCTAAACGGTTACCAACACACCTATGAATTCCAAAACCAAAAGAAAGATGAGTTCTTGGCCTTTCTCTATCTATTATAAATGAATTCGGATTATCAATAACCTCTTCATCTCTGTTCCCAGATACATACCACATTACAACTTTATCACCTTTTTTAATTTTTTTTCCTCTTATTTCTATATCCTCTAGAGCAGTTCTTCGCATATAAGCTAAAGGTGTTTGCCAACGAATAATTTCTGGCACCATTGAGTAAATTAAGTCATGATTATTTCTTAATTTGTCATACTGGTCAGGGTTTTCATTTAAAGCAACTATACCACCTGTCATTGAATTTCTGGTTGTATCATTACCTCCTACAATTAAAAGTATTAGGTTACCAAGATACTCCATTGGCTCCATATTTCTAGTCAAAGGATTATGAGCAAGCATTGAAATTAAATCAGTTTTAGGTTCGGAATTAACTCTCTCATTCCATAATTTAGTAAAGTATTCCAAACACTCATATAATTCACTATATCTTTGCTCATCAGTCTCGATAACTCCGTCTCCTGGTCTAGCCGTAGCTACGTCTGACCACCTTGTTAATTTGTATCTATCCTCAAACGGAAAATCGAATAATGTGGCAAGCATTTGTGTTGTTAACTCAATAGAAACACTTTTCACCCAATCAAAAGACTCATTTTTAGGCAAACTATCAAGAACATTTTGTGTTCTTTCTCGAATTAAACCTTCCATGTTTTTTAAATTGCTGGGTGCTACAACAGGATTTACAGCTTTTCGTTGAATATCATGTTTTGGAGGATCCATCGCAATAAACATAGGTGTAGTAAATTCTTCACGCGGATCAAAGAGAGTTATAGCAGGTTCAGAAGAAAAAATTTTATGATTTGTATCAACATCCATAATATCATTATATTTAGTAATTGACCAATAAGGACCAATTTCTTCATCAAGAAATTCACCCATACCCAAATCAAAAGGTCTTTTACAGTAATGAACAGGATCTTCTTTTCTTAAGCGTTCAAAATAAGACCACATTACGTTATTTTTAAAAAGAGCTGGTTCAGCTGGGTGAATCTTATCCAAAGGAACAGAATATGCGTCAGGTATTTCTATTTTTTTATCCATATTAACTCTTTTTTTTTAAGACAGTTACTTAACAATACATAAAAAAAAAATTACGTCTATGTATATTAATTATTATTAATAATTTTCCATACCTTCATTGGGGTAATTGGCATATCAAGCTCCTTAAAATCATATTCAGATAAAGCATCATAAACAGCATTAACATAAGCAGTAGTTGAAGCTACAGTTCCAGCTTCACCACAACCTTTAGCCCCTAGCATATTTGTTGTACATTCTGCTTCCTCGTTAAAATCTAAGTCAAGATGAGGAAATTCATCCGCTCTTGGCATATGATAATCCATATATGAACCATTAATTAACTGCCCAGATTCCTCTTCAAAAATAGCATGCTCTCCCATAGCCTGTCCTAAACCTTGAACGATACCTCCATGAACTTGGCCTGCTACAAGAAGAGGATTAATTATTTTTCCAAAGTCATCAGTTGCTGAATAATTATCAATTTCTATTCTTCCAGTTTCTTTATCGATAGATACCTCGCAAACATGACAGCCATTTGGAAAAGTAGGATCTTTATGTTCATAAGCGCTCTCACCATCAAGAATCTGAGTATTGGATTGACCTTCTGCTAATCTAGCAACTGAGAATAAATCAATATTTCTATTTGTTCCTTTTACCTCAAATAAAGGGCCAGCATTTGTAGTATACTCTATATCGTCAACAGATGCTTCAAGCTCATTTGCGGCTATTTCAATACCTTTTTTTAACATAGCCTCAGATGCATCATTGATAGCTCCTGCAGCCATATACAATGACTTTGATCCACCTGTACCTCCTCCACCAGGCAAATCATCACTGTCACCAAAATGAACGGAAACATCTTCAGGATTTACACCTAATTTTTCGACCAAAATTTGCGTCCATGCTGTTTCATGTCCTTGTCCAGTGGCCATAGTACCGGCATAAACCTTTACAGATCCATCACTAGAAACCACCACTCTAGAATTTTCAGAGCCTTCTCCTTGAGTTCTTTCAACATAATAAGAAACGCCAATACCTTTTAAATATTTACTCTTGTCAGCAGATTTTTTTCTATTAACGAAATCACTATATGATGAATTTACTATCGACATTTCTGTTGTTTTTTGGAAATCACAGCTATCAAATGGAAGAATAGATCCTTCATTTTTACCAATTTCATCTGGTTGAACAAAATTTTTCATTCGTAATTCTAAAGGATCAATTCCTAAGTCATCCGCAGCTTTATCAACCAATCGTTCAATAACATAACTTGCCTCAGGCCGCCCAGCTCCTCTATAGGCATCCACTGGAACAGTATTTGTATAAACAACATTAACTTTATTGTACAAGGTAGGTATTTTATATACGCCAACATGCATTCCTGCGCCTGCAAGTGTAGGTATAAAAATCCCATACTGAGATAAATAAGCCCCTACAGCTGCAACTGTATCAACTTTTACTCCCAGAAAATGACCATCTTTATCCATAGCTATAGAGGCTTTCGTTACATGATCTCTTCCGTGAGAGTCACTCAAAAAAGCTTCAGATCTTGTAGAGGTCCACTTCACAGGCCTATTCAAAGATCTGCTAGCAAACATTGTGGCGATGTATTCAGGAAAACACATCATTTTTAATCCAAACCCTCCGCCAACATCATTTGTTACAACCTTAACCTGTTTTTCCTCTACTCCAAGAGAAGCGGCGAGCCTCTCTCTCATGGCATGAGGTCCTTGACTTTCTACATAAACGGTAAAGTGATCATCATCTTTATTGAAGTCTGATGTAGCAGACCTTGGTTCAATTGGATTTACAACAATTCTATTATTAACCAAGGTTACTTCTGAAACATGCTCAGCTTTATCTTTTACATCGTTCCACTCTTGCTCAGAGCCAAGCTCCCAATCAACAGCAGAATTTGAACCAAATTCTTCAAAAAGTAATGGTGATTGTGGATCTAATGCTTTTGATGTATCTGTTACGCAAGGAAGCTCCTCGTAATCAACCTCAATAAATTCAGAAGCATCAAGTGCCTGATTTGTAGATTCAGCAACAATAAAGGCAACCGGGTCGCCAACATGTCTAACTTTACCTACAGCAAGAATAGGTCTTTTGCTTGCATTCATAGGAGATCCGTCTTTATTTTGTAAAAAATCTATCACGGACATATGAGATAAGCCCTCTTCTTGTAATCTTTCTCCAGTAAAAATATCTATAACACCAGGCATTTTTTTTGCTTCATCAATATTAATTGAAATAATTTTTGCATGAGCATATGGAGATCTTGCAAAAACACCATGCACCATTCCTGGTAACTTTTGATCATCAGTAAACTTACCCTGACCCGT